>WSSedL1CaDRAFT_10000183_pt1 | contig 43130 bp, 35 predicted proteins | sample WetSurSL1Cattail_FD_9464 | JGI IMG/M metagenome (IMG submission 9464)
ACGCTTACGCTGCCTAAAACGGCAGGTCCTTACCCAGTTGTTGTTCTTATTACCGGCTCCGGCCAGCAGGATAGGGACGAAACCCTGATGAACCATAAGCCGTTTTTAATTATTGCCGACTATTTAACTCGTAAAGGGATAGCAGTATTGCGTATGGACGACCGCGGAATTGGCGGTTCGACGGGCGATTTTGGCAAAGCGACTTCATATAATTTTGCAAATGATATTTCTGCGGCAGTTGAATATCTTAAAACAAGAAGCGACATTAATAAAAAACAAATTGGTCTTATAGGGCATAGCGAAGGGGGTATGATAGCTCCAATTGTCGCTTCAAAATCTAACGACATTGCATTCATAGTTTTATTAGCCGGCATTGGAATTCCGGGGAAAGACTTATTGCTTTTACAATCCGAATTAATCCAGCGCGCTAATTCGTTTAACGAAAATTCTATTGCTAAAACTCATATGCTGATGCAAAGTATTTATAACGTGATAAGCAAAAATTTAGATAGCGCAAAAACCATTCAGCAGATAAACGAAATCAGAAAGGAATATTTAAGCGGATTAACCGAAGAAGAAATTAGAAGCCCGGAAAATTCTCAAAAACTTTTTGACCAGCAGGCCGCCATGCTTCTTTCCCCCTGGTTTAGAACTCTGGTAGCTTTTAATCCAGGGTCTATACTTGAAAAAGTAAAATGCCCGGTTCTGGCTCTTAACGGCGAGAAGGATTTGCAGGTTCCCCCAAAAGAGAATTTATCCGCAATTAAAGCGGCTCTTACAAAAGGCGGAAACACAAATTTCGAAACAATTGAGCTGCCCGGTTTAAATCATTTATTCCAGACTTCTAAGACTGGCAACCCGGCCGAGTATGTAAAAAACGAAGAAACTTTTTCGCCAAAAGCATTGGACGCTATGAAAAACTGGCTGCTTAAAATAATTAATTCCGGCAAATAAACGCATGATTAAAATTCTTCCGCTCGGCGGAGCCGGCGAAATTGGAGCGAGCTGCTTTTATTTGAATATAGCAGAAACCGGAATAATATTAGACTGCGGAATGCATCCCCAGAAAATTGGTCTGGACGCTCTGCCTCGTTTTGACGTTATAAAAGATCTGCCAGTAGATTATTGCCTTATTTCTCACGCTCATCAGGATCATATTGCAGCTCTGCCCTACTTAGTTAAGCAGCACCCATATATCAAAATAATTTCAACTCCACAGACACGAGCTCTTGCGGAACTTACGCTGCACGATTCTGTTTCAATTCTTACAAGCCAGCTTACTGACGAAGATAAATTTCCTGTATATACGCATAATGAAATTGATCTGCTAATCCAGACTATTGATTACAAAGCTTATGAAGAAAAGTTTATTATAAACGGTTATAATCATAATTCTTCAGAGCCTGTTTATGCTACATTCCATGACGCCGGGCACATATTAGGCTCCGCTTCAATTATGATTGAACATGCAGGGGAAAAAATATTTTACTCCGGCGATATAAATCTTGATCATCAGTCTTTAATTCAGGGCGCCGAAATACCTAAAGAGAAAGCCGATATATTAATGCTTGAATGCACCTACGGTTCTACCGAACCGACAAAGACGCTTAGCTGGGTTAAAGAGGCGAAACGTTTTGCCAATGAAGCTAACAAAATACTGCTGCAGGGAGGTTCTATTCTGATCCCGGTTTTTTCGCTCGGTAAAATGCAGGAAATCTTATCGATGATCTGGGCCCAGATGCAAAGCGGAGCGCTTGCTATTACGGATATTTACACTGGCGGTCTTGGTAAAAAGATTAGCAGAGTTTACGATTACAGCAGATTTGTGGTTCCTCGGTTAGATACAAAGTTTGAACTTCAGGATGTGCCGCAGAAAGACCTTTATACTGTAGAAAGACCCGATCTGCTTTTTAAAAACCCATCTATTATTTTAGCTTCCAGCGGTATGATGATTGAGGGGACTATGTCATTCCGACTTGCATCGGAATGGTTTAAGCATAAAAACTCGGCCATTTTCACTGTAGGATATATGGAGCCTAACCTTCCCGGATATAAGATCGTTACCGCGCAAAAAGGGGACAAGATAAAACTTTCTGAATTTAAGGAAGAAGAATTGGTTGAATGCAGTATTTCTAAGTTTAATTTTTCGGCTCATTCCAACCGCGAAGGACTGCTTGAAATTGTAAAGAAGCTGCGCCCCGATAACATCGTGCTGATTCATGGCGACGCCGATTCAATTGATTGGATGGGCGCGTATATATTGAGAAATTTTAAAGATATAAAAGTCTATGCCGCTGAAACGGAAAGACTTATAGAGTTCATATAAAACTATTCTTCCGGCTTATCAGAAATTAAACCAAATATTTTTTATACCATGCTTTCCGCATAGCGTCAACTTCCCGCCGGTGACGGGTAAGGAAATGGTTCCCTTCTTCAAGAATAACAAGTCTATGGTGCATTTTTAGAGACAATAGTTTTTTAGAAAGCTCAATTGACTGGAAAGGCGAAACTGTTTCATCCGCGCTTCCATGTATAATCAGCATCTTAGTCTTTCTTGGCAGCTTCTCTACAAAATTAATAACTGATCTGCTTTCAAGCAGTTGATTAAATTCATCAGCCCCAAGCGCCTCGCGCAACATAGCCCCGGTTTTACTTCCGCTATCAACGTACTGTTTCAGATTGGAAATAGCTCCGGATAAAACGGCGCATTTAAAATTATCGCTGCGCGTTAAAGCCAGGAGGGTCATCATCCCGCCGCGGCTCCATCCTTCCATCCCCCAAATGTTTTTATCGGCGCATGTCAGTTCGTCGGCTAAGGGAATAAGGTTAAGAATATCATTTACGTCCTCTCCGCCAAAATCTTCACGCCCTTCGCTTCCTGCGGCGCCTCTGTACATCGAAGCAAAAACCGTATAACCCCAGGCGGCCATTTGCCCAAACATTCCTCTGGCGGTAAATTCGTCTATCACGCCGTTTTCTCCAACTCCGCCCCGGTTCCAGATGATGCATGGATATTTAATATTATTTTCGTTATTTTGGGGATAAGCGAGATAGCCTTTTATCTTTAGGCCGTCTGAAAGATAAGTTATGCTTTCGACAACGGAGTTATCAAGAGTTTCTTTACCCCATCCGCTTATTATCATTTTGTTTCTTTGTTCGCTCAGCTCTATTATGTTTCTGTTAATTATGCGAGAGCTCATATTATTATATTGTATGTTTTGATATTATTATTTATATAACAAATTAATTTTATTAACTCATAAATCAAAAAGATAAAAAACGGACTTTAATTAATTTTGTTTTCGGTTATATTGTGGAAATGAAATAAACACGAGGGTTGTTATGGAGATACAGGACATTGTAAATGATATTCTCAATAAAGCTGGCGTTTTCTACAAAGAAGACGGCAACATGCTTGAAGCTGGATACGATCCGCTTTTGTGGGAAGGTCCTATGCATTCGCGCGCTATCAGCAGAATTTATATTGAGAAAATGGAAGAGAACGGAGGTTCGTTTGTTAAAATTATTGGAGCCGTTACTGAACCAATTAAAAAACAGGAAGTAATGGACATGACCCTGATGGAAGAGTATTTGGATAAAAAAGAACGTAAATACCAGATATGGATTAATGACGAAGATATTGACCATGTAAAAGTTGTAATACCAAAAGGATTCCGGGCAAGTAAAAAAACTCAACTGCCCACTCTTAAAGTTAAAAAGAAATTGCTTAAAGCGACTGAAACTTACATGCCTTTATAAATTTATAGAATTGGCCGTCTTTAATAAGGCGGCCTTTTTTTATACTTCTACTTATTGTTTGCAATCCGCTCTATTAATTTAACAGACCACAAAGCGTATTTATTTTTTGACGAGTTATTATATTTTTCTGCCGCTTTGTTATAGGTCTCAAGCAACTCTTTCTGATTACAAATGCATTCAATAAGTTTTTGCCTTCCGAATGTTCTTTCGATTAGCGCAGACATCTGCCAGCCGACAGTATACCAGGGCCCTTGTATTCCAAAGAAGGAATAGCCAGTTTCATTTTCCTTAGATTTGGAAATCCGCTTTTCAAGAATATCAAAGAAAAATTTTTCAACAGTTTTTAGATCATCATTAAAATTAGCTACATCCCTGTTCCAGCGCGCGCGTTCTTCAGGTGAACTTGCGGCATGGGGATCAATATCGGGTCCTCCGGCAGCGGCAATCATTGCAAAGCCTTCTCCAAACGCGCTTATCCAGGAGAGCACGGAATTAACAGGCAACGCTGTGTCGCCATCCTGACGTCCCTTTCCGCAGCTCCACGCATAGCCAATGTGATGCAATTCATGAGATATAGTATTCGCATATTTTTCGGAACTCTTTTCGGGGTCAAGATAAAAGAAGATTGCGGGATCGCTGTCAGTCTCAAAAACAAAACTATTATGTTTTGGCTTTATGACCGGATAGATTTCAGCTTTTATTATGGCTCCTTCCGGAAGATAAGCAAGCGCGCAGTAACCTGAGGCCTCCATATCAATATTTTTCATTTTTTTTAGAGTCGCTTTAAACAGGTTTACTCGTTTATATAATGTATCGCTTAATACAAAAGCTTTAAACGACGAATCCGACAATGGAACATTAAACGCAGCTTCTCTTTTTTTTAATCGCTGATAAGGACGGCAGTTAAATAAACGATCCCAATCTTTATCTGTAATTACAGAACCTGCCGCTTTCTTCTCGAGTATGCTTATAACTGCGTCAGCCTCGTCTGTTATTAGCGATACTTTTATTCTCGCCGTGTCAGTTGCATCAGCGGCATAAGCCAAGCTCGGGCCAGCAGCTAAGAATAACAGCGTAAGCGCTATACATAATCTATTGTACATAAATACATTCCTCAAATAGCTTTTTCTTATGTCTATTATTTAGCCATAGAACTATGTTCTACATACTCAACAATTAATCCGTCGTTATGTTTAACGCGCATATTTTTGCCTGTCGGAACAACTTTCGGATCTTCTAATATTTCTGAGCCTTGAGTTTTTAGAAACGAGTAATACTCGTCTATTGAATCCACAAGACAGGTAACGCTCGTATCTTTAAATGGTCTTAATCCCTCTTCGCCGCCTGCAATTAAAAGAAAAGAGCCAACGGAAGCGAGTTCAAGTTTTTTCTCTTCATACTCAAAACGCATATCGCATTTTTTTCCCGTAATTTTTTCGTAAAACTTTAAAGCTGCATCTAATTCGTTTTCCTGCAGAAATATTCTGACAAGAGTTTTATAAATTTTCATTTTAAATTTTCCATTGGCTGATAATTAGTTAAGCGCGTTTTATGACTGTTTAGACGCTCTAATTCGTGCGATGTTCCGCTAGTTAAATTACTTTGTAATTAAATCAGAATTCATCCCAAGCGCCTCGGCAAGCTCTTCAAACGAATTAGCGAGGATATCCGCTCCTGCATTGATAAGATCCTCCGCTTCAAACGACGTGGTTATTGCTGCAGTAAAACATCCGGCTGATTTTGCGGATATGATTCCATTAGGAGAATCTTCTATTACTATAACTTCTTCGCTTGTAAGACCTAATCTTTCAAGAGCTTTAAGATAAGGCTCGGGATCTGGTTTATGCTTTATTGTATCGGCTCCCGTAACAATTACGTCGAACCATTTATCTATTCCGTATTTTTCTGCGGCAAGCGAAAAATCTCTTATTGTTGCCGATGACGCAAGGCCTGTTTTTTTAAATATCTTCCTCGCTTTTCGGATAAATTCATCTATCCCTTTTATTAGTCTTACGTCTTTAAACAGGCTAAAATAAATTTCTTTTTTAAGATTGTGCATCTCTTCTGCCGTCGCAATTCCTTTTGCCTGATTTTCAGCCGCATATTTAAAAAAGTCCCCGTCAGTTTTCCCTTTGAAATCAGAGAATAATTGAAGAGGGTAATTTACATTAAAATTGTCTAAAGTCATTTGTTTCGCTTTTGCGTGTAGCGGTTCTGAGTCTATAACAACGCCGTCAAAATCGAGTATGCACGCCTGAATATTTTGCCCGCTAAATAGAACATTATTTCCCATTACAATTTTACCGTATATTTATTTTTTTCAAATAGTTAATTCAGATTCTTTTTAAACCAGGCGCATGCAACTTTAATTAATTCGTCATAATGCTCCATCTGGCTGTGGGACGAACCGTCTATTACTTCGAGCTTTGAGCCTTGCGGCAGCAGCTTTAATCCCCGCTGCGATCTTTCAAGCAGCTGGTTTTCTTCTTTCCCATTATTGCCGTGAATAATTAGCGTTGGACATTTTATACGGCTTAATAATTCAACCTGATTAATCTTTTCAAATCCGTCCAGCATAGTTTTATCAATTTTAGATTCCCGACGAAAGGCGCTATTTACCTGTTGAATAAAATATCCATGCTCTTTCAAAAAAGCCATTTGTTCTTTTGAATAAAACTCTTCCCAGTCGTACGTCATCGAATCCGTCAAAGCTCCGCTCAAAACAAGCGTGATTATTTCCGGCGTATAAGCTCTCAAACAAATAAGGCTGCCGAGGCTATGCCCATAGAGCGCAATTTTTTTATACCCAAGTAATTTTACAAAATTAATAGCCGAAGAAAGATCGTCGGTTTCATTCTCCATCGTTAGTTTTTCGCCGGAACTTTCGCCGCAGCCGCTGAAATCAAACGCTAAAGCGTCAAATCCGGATTCGTTAAACCCCTTTGACAAGCGTTCAAATCGTCCTTTGGATTTTCTATCGGAAGTAAAACCATGACACATTATTATTACCGCATCGGTCATTTTATTTAACAAGATTTTAAAATGATCGCCAACAAGTTTTCCTTTACGCGAATTAGCAAATTCTATTCTTTCAATCATGATTCTATGTTTATTATTTTATATTAAATGTTCTTTGTTTAGCGTCGGCCATTTTGGGCAAACCGTCGTCAGGCGAATCTAAATAAAAGAAGGCCACAGACGACCAGTCGTCGCTTCTGTAAAAATTAACCCATCCTTCAGGAAAATCTTTGTCCTTTATATTTGGAGTATTTTTCATTTCTAAAAGTTTGATAAGCATTCCGAACCTATTGCCTACAGTAACAGGCTGAATACGAGCTCCGTTATCTATAGAGCTAATTACGTCCTTATTCCTTCCGCCTCCCATTTGCTGCATAGTTGCGCGGAAGTCCTTATAAAAAAATATTGGATCGGGAATATGATATCTGTAAAAACTGTAATAACCTGTTTTAGAATCCGCAATCAGACAGCCCTGATAACGATTGTTAAAAACGCCAAGCCCCCATCCAGTCCCCGGATAATCTTCCGCGCCTGTGCCGATTAATGTGGGATACTCTTTATCTCCATCTATATACATTTTAGCTTCGCCTTCGCCCCACCAAAGATCTTTATAGAGAGGATTAGCAATAACGCCAATATGCGCGCCAAGAAAACGTCCTTTACCATTAACTTTTGGCAAGATTGCAAAATCTTCTCCTGGTTTTGTGGCAGTATCTCTGTTCCAATAGGCATGGAAATATAAAACATTTTCTTCGTGCGGTTTTGTATAAGAAAAATCTATATCGTAAAAAAAGTTTGACGATATAGAGTCGGTTTCGTTTGTTACAACTATTTTAGCAGATTTTTTAAATGGCATTTTTATATAGCAATTAAACGATTTACCTTCCGGATTAGAAAACAGTTCGTTTTCAAAAGCAGAGGTTTTGCCAAGGATATCGCAGAAGAAATCTCCAAACGGCGCCTGCACGGCTGGAGTTTTACAATCGTCCCAATACATCTCAATTTTTAATGCGCGCAAAGTCTGAGGCGCCCTGTCGGCAAGCGTAATCCATATGTGGTTTATTATTCCATTCCCCTTAATATTGCATAACGTTTTTTTTCCGCCCGGTTTAATTACTTCAAAAGCATGCCCCTTTGCGCTTTTATTTTCTTTACCGCCTGAGCTTTTTTCTCCGTTTGGATTTTCAAAGTTCGCGCATCTTGCCTGCGTATCTTCCTGAAGTAAAAACAAATCGCCTTGCCCGTTAATTTTATTTTGTCCGAACGCTTCAATATTTAATAATAAGAAAGTAAATAAAAGAGGCGATAGTATTTCTGATATGCCGAACTTCATTTATCCCTCCATAAGTTATTCAAAATGTATAAAGCAAAAATAATTAAACCAATTGTGATTTCAAGAATTAGCGCCAATGAATTTTATATTCTGATAAGTTTATTTGCTTAATCATTATCAATGTTTTGCTTAAGATATCTGCCGGGAGAAACGCCTACATGCTTACGAAATAGTTTTGTAAAATGGCTCTGGTCGAAAAATCCGGTTTCATAGGCTGTTTCTGTTACTGACTTAAGAGTGAGTAAAGTATTTTGCGACTTTTTAATTTTGCATAACAGGTAGTATGCATAGGGCGATAGACCATAGTATTTATGGAATATCCTGTTAAAATGATATGCGCTTAAAAAAGCCTGTTCCGCCATTTCATCAAGACTAATTTCCAAAAGACAATTGTTCTCTATAAATTTTTTAGCCTGATTTATTGCGGATAAATCATATTCAATATTATGAATTTCGTTAGTTTGCGTTGAGTATTCTCGCAGCGTTTTGATAATTAGAAAGTAAGCTTCATTCAGCTCTGGCGAATTTTTATTATACTCGGCAAGCGCATGAAATTTGGTTAACGTCTTTTGTAATTTTGCATCGTTAATTATTAGTTGAGGAAAATAGTTTTTATAATCAAAATCGAGCGAAACAATTTTATAAGAATGCGGTTCGCCATTAATTGATTTACAGCTATGCGGCTCAAAAGGCTGGATTATAAAAACATCATTTTGTTTTAGTTCAGTAAGAGCTCCGCGGTAATTAAATTCGCGTCTGCCAAGTTCTATAACCCCAAGATTGTATGTAGAATGAAAATGAACAGGAAATGAATTTACTATATTATAGCCATGAGTTATTGTAAGACCGTTTAATTCATCCAGCTTAAAATTAATTACTTTTTCCTGTTCATTCTTCATTCATATTTACCTTACAATAAAGACGGGAAAAACTTAGCCATCAGGAATAAGCCGTCTTTGCCTGCTTTTACAAGATGATTTTTATCCGCTGGAATAAAACCAATTATTCCTTCTTCGTAATTCAGATCAGTATTTTCAACAGTACATACTCCGCTGCCGTTTAACACTTCGTGCAGTTCGGTTTTGCCTACATGGTTATGAAGTCCAATTTCGCATCCAGGCTCGACTTTTACTAAATGGCAGCTAAGCTGATTATTTGTGCTTTCGCCTTTTATTAGATGTTTTAGAGATACGCCTTTGAAAGTCGGATGCTCATTCCACTCTAATTTTTCAATTTCAATTGTTTGACCGTTAATAAGTATTTTACCGTCTTTGAATTTATTCGTATACATTTTGATTTCCTTTTTTAATGTATACAAACTTAAAATTTACTTCGGCGCTAAAAATGTAAAATATTGCTCTTTTAACTACTTATCTTATTATTAAATAACATGCTATTATTGGCAGGCTATAAACAATAAAAGAAAACCATACCCGTATATTTTTATAATAGCATATAAGCTGCGCTAAGCCATATAGGCTAAAAAAATACGAGCTAAAAAACAAACAAAATATTCCAGCTCTGACTGAGACGAAAAATATTAGAGCCGACGCAAAAAACATTAAGCCGGAAAATAACATTATTAATGCTTTATAGAAAAAATGTTTTTCTTCGAGAGTTGATAATAATTCCCGATGCTGCTTTTTTGCAGAAGTACCAATAGCCTTAATATCGCCTTTAGTTAAATGAAATGAGTTGCTTATAATTTCAAACACGCCAAAAACAAACAGAACAATTACCAATATGTTCATTCCAATTCCTTATTCAATTATGCCAGACGTATAAACAATTCTAAAGCCAAATATTAAATCTGCTAAAGCATTAGATACAACGTCATCTTTTATTTAGTTTGAGTCCAGCAAAGCGTATCAGCGTTAACGGCGTCCATAACAAAAACTTTGTATCCCAAAAATCTGGAAGGCCCGAAACCTTTTATATTCTGGATAATCCATGCGTCGCGCCCTTTGTATTTCGCTTTTTCGACGTAACAAAGTAAAAGCATTTCTGTAGAGAATGGCAGTCCTGTTGCATTTAGACATTTTTCGTAAGAGCTAATATCCTGACCCGATAAAGCCACCTGCGTATGCATATAATTAAATATATCCATTTTTAATTCATCCGAGTAGCAGCTTTCATAAGCTTTAGTCAGATGATTTACAGACGCTGTATCGCCTATATTTGCGGACGATGTATAATCAGTATTTGTTATTTTTAATACCGGCGTAACGGTTATAGCTACTTCCGGCGCGGTAGCGTTATCTTTACCGCAGCCGCAAAAGAGAGCGGTTGAAATTATAATTGCAAGCATGCAAAGCGCATATTTTTGTTTCATTTCTCCTCCTGTAAAATTATCGCAATAATTTTACTAATTATTTTTAATCATCTATACAAATTATACCTAAACTAGAAATCGTTTCCAAACTAACAGCGTCTATGAAAATTATTTCATACCCATAAGGCTCGCCAGGATCGAATCCGTATATACTTTGGAATATCCATACATTGCGCCCTTTGTATTTGGCTTTTTCTGCATAACTAAGTAAAAATTTGCCGGTCGAAAAAGGCAGTTTCGTAGCATTTAAACATTTTTTATAGCAGCTGGTATCCTGACCTGATTGAGCTACCTGCGTAAGCATATGATTAAAGATATCCTTTTTTAATTCATCTGTATAGCGGTTCTTATATGCATTTCTCAGATTAATAAAAGATGTTGTATCAACAAAATTGTCAGTAGATTGATAGTCAGTATTTGTTATATTTAAGACTGGGGCGGCGGTTATCACAACGTTAGGTTCAGTAGCGTTATCTTTACCGCAGCCGCAAAAGAGAGCGGTTGAAATTATAATTGCAAGCATGCAAAGCGCATATTTTTGTTTCATTTCTCCTCCTGTAAAATTGTCACGATAATTTTACTTATTTATTCTAGAAAAAGCAAATATAAAAAAAGCCGTCCAAATAAATCGGGACGGCTTTTTAATCATTTTATTTTAGGGTATTAGTTCGCGGCTCCGTCAACAGCGGCAGGATCGTCTTCTTCTGCGACAACCCTTGCGATGTCGGCAATGCCGTCTCCGTCGTTCAGTCTGATGACTCTCACGCCCTGAGTATTTCTACCCATAACGCGAATATCTTTAACGCTCTGTCTGATAACCATTCCCTGAGTAGAAATAATTACAAGCTCGTCATTATCCGTCACTTCCATCATAGCGATCATCTGACCGACTTTATCGCTGGTCTTAACGGTAATAACTCCTTTGCCGCCGCGCTTCGTAGTGCGGTAGTCGTTAATTTCAGAACGTTTGCCGAAACCTTTTTCTGTAACCACAAGCACAGTGCCCTGGCGTTTAATAACAATCAGACCAACTACTTCGTCGCCGTCTGAAAGTCTAACGCCTCTTACGCCTGTAGCGGTTCTGCCCATATCTCTAACGTCTTTTTCGTTAAAGCGGACAGCAAATCCATTTTTTGTGCCGAGTACAATTTCATTATTTCCTTCGGTCATTTTTACGGCAATAAGCTTATCGCCGTCCGCAATATTAATTGCGTTGATGCCTCCTTTACGCACGTTGCCGTAAGCGGAAAGCACCGTCTTTTTAATTGTGCCCTGGGCGGTAGCCATAATTAAGAACTCGTCGTCCTTAAATTCTTTGACTGCCACAAAAGCCGCAATAGTTTCATCTTTTTCCTTTTCAATAAGGTTTAGAATCGACCTGCCTCTTGTTGCGCGGCCTCCTTCCGGAAGCTCGTGAACTTTAAGCCAGTAACACTTGCCTTTATCGGTAAAGAATAAAATGTAATGATGAGTAGACGCAATAAACATGTGCTCTATAAAGTCTTCGTCTTTGGCTTCTGCGCCAATAACGCCTTTACCTCCGCGCTGCTGTTTTCTGTATCCGCTGACCGGGAATCTCTTTATAAATCCGCGGTGAGAAATAGTAACTACCACGTCTTCTTCTGCAATTGTATCTTCTAATGAAAATTCTGCAGAGTCGTAAACTATTTCAGTTCTTCTTTCGTCGCCGTATTTATCTCTTAAAGCAATAAGTTCTTCTTTAATGATAAGAAATCTTTTTTCTTCGCTTGACAAAATGCCTTTTAACTTTTCAATTAATTTAATTACTTCTCTGTATTCGTCTTCAATTTTCTTTCTTTCAAGTCCGGTTAAACGCTGTAAGCGCATATCCAAAATAGCCTTTGACTGAATTTCAGAAAGTTTGAAACGCTTCATCAAATTATTTTTTGCAGTCTCAACGTCGCGCGATTTTTTGATAACTTCAATAACTTCGTCAATGTTATCAAGAGCAATAATGTAACCTTCCAGAATATGTGCGCGCCGTTCCGCCGCGTCTAATTCATATTGAGTTCTGCGGATAAGAACGTCCATTCTGTGTTCAATAAAATGCTGCATCATTTCTTTAAGCGTTAATACTTTAGGAACGCCTTTAACCAAGGCGATCATTATTGCGCCAAAAGTAACCTGCATCTGCGTATGCTTATAAAGCTGATTCATTATTACAAGCGGCTGTCCGTCTCGTTTTAATTCAATAACAACACGCATACCGTCGCGGTCTGATTCATCGCGTATAGCGGAAATATTTTCTAATTTTTCTTCTCGAACAAGATCTGCAATTTTTTCAATCAGGTTGGCTTTATTAACCTGATACGGAAGCTCGGTAATAATTATGCTTTCTCTTCCGTTTTTATGAGTTTCTACGTTAGCTTTTGCCCGGACGATTATTTTTCCTCTTCCGGTAGTATAAGCTTCTTTAACTCCCTGATAACCGTATATAATACCGCCCGTAGGAAAATCCGGAGCGATAATATGCTTCATTAATTGTTCAGATGTAGTTGTCGGATCATTTATCAACGCCACTAAACCGTTAACTACTTCAGTTAAATTTTGCGGCGGAATATTAGTAGCCATACCAACGGCAATACCGCTTGCGCCGTTAACTAAAAGGTTTGGCAGATATGAAGGGAGCACAGAAGGCTCCTGAAGAGATTCGTCAAAGTTCGGAACAAAGCCGACAGTATTTTTTTCAAGATCGCGAAGCATCTCTTCGGAAATTTTTGCAAGCCGCGCCTCGGTATAACGCATAGCCGCTGCGGAATCTCCATCTACGGATCCAAAGTTTCCCTGTCCGGCAACCAAAGGATAACGAAGAGAGAAATCCTGCACCATTCTTACCATTGAGTCGTAAACGGCAGTATCGCCATGCGGGTGATACTTACCAAGAACCTCGCCCACAATTCTAGCGGACTTTTTATACGGTTTATTAAACGACATGCCCAGATCGTGCATACCAAATAAAATCCGGCGATGCACTGGTTTCAATCCGTCTCTTACATCGGGCAAGGCGCGCGATACAATTACGGACATTGAGTAATCTATGTAAGAAGACTTCATTTCCTCTTCAAGAATTACAGGAACTATTTTTTCAAAAATTGTAGCCATTATATTTTTTATTGTTTATATATTCGTAAAACTTTTTTCTTTAATTAAAACGCTTTCAAGAAATTTTTATATATCAAGATTACGCACATATTTTGCATTTTTCTCAATAAACGCTCTTCTTGGTTCAACGTCGTCGCCCATTAGCGTTTCAAATATTTTATCTGCGTTAGCTGCGCTTTCTAACGAAACCTGAAGAACTGTCCGGGTTTCCGGATTCATAGTAGTGCTCCATAACTGTTCAGGATTCATTTCGCCCAATCCTTTGTATCTGGAAATTACAACTCCTCTTGGCGATCCTGATTCGTCCGTAGGAATATTTTCCGGATTTGAATCCGTGATAACTTCTTTACCGCTGACTTTCATTCTCTTTAGAATTTCATCTTTTTCAGCGTCGTCAAAAGCGTAATATTCTTCTTTCCCTTTTTTAACACGATAAAGAGGGGGCTGAGCAATATATATCATGCCGTTAGTTATCAGGTCTTTCATGTGGCGGTAGAAAAATGTAAGCAGCAAAGTTCTAATATGGCTGCCGTCGACATCGGCATCAGTCATAAGAATGATTTTTTTATAGCGCGCTTTTAAATAATCAAAATCGAGATCCCAGCCTGCGCCGATAGCGGTAATCATAGTTTTAATTTCATTATTCTCAAGAATTCTATTCATGTTGGCTTTTTCAACATTAAGAATTTTTCCGCGCAAGGGGAGTATAGCCTGAAATCTTCTATCGCGTCCCTGTTTAGCGGAACCGCCTGCTGAATTACCTTCCACTATGTACATTTCGCAATGTTCAGGATCGGAGATGGAGCAGTCTGCAAGTTTGCCAGGCAGACCAAAGCCGTCTAAAGCGTTTTTACGTCTGGAAAGCTCTCTCGCTTTACGCGAAGCCTCTCTGGCTTCAGCGGCGCGCATACACTTCTCAATTATTTTCTTTCCAACTGAAGGATTTTCTTCTAAAAATTCGGCTAATTTTTCGCCAACTAAAGTTTCAACGGCCGTTTTGGTTTCGCTGTTGCCCAGTTTAGTTTTCGTTTGTCCTTCAAACTGCGGTTCGGCTACTTTGCAGGAAATTACTCCTGTTAAGCCTTCGCGGAAGTCGTCTCCGGTAAGGTTTATTTTGCCTTCTTTTATCAAACCATTTTTGTAGCCATAGTTATTAAGCGTACGGGTTAAAGCGGTTTTAAAACCGACTAAGTGAGTGCCGCCTTCGTGCGTATTAATATTATTTACATAAGAGAATAGATTTTCGGAATATCCGCTATTGTACTGAAAAGATATTTCAACAATAGTGCCTTCTCTTTCGCCTTCAATATAAACAGGTTTGTGAAGAGCCTCGCGCGCGGAATCAAGATATTGAACAAACTCAACAAGACCGCCTTTAAAATGATAAACTTCTTCTTCGCCGTCGCGTTCATCTTTTATGCTTATACAAATATTTTTATTAAGGTATGCAAGTTCGCGCATTCTCTCTGTAACAATATCAAACTTAATTGTTGTGATTTTGAATATTTTAGCGTCCGGCCGAAAAGTGGTTTTAGTTCCAGACTCGCCTTTAGCGGCTACGCCAATTTCCTTAACAGCGTATTTAGGAATGCCTCTTTCATACTCCTGGCAGTAAATCTTACCGTCGCGTTTAACTTCAACTTTAAGCCATTCAGAAAGCGCATTTACTACCGAAACGCCCACGCCGTGTAAACCGCCTGAAACTTTATAAGTATTTTTATCAAACTTACCGCCTGCATGTAAAACGGTCATAACAACTTCAAGAGCCGATTTTTTCTCTATCGGGTGCATATCAACCGGAATGCCTCTTCCGTTATCCTCTACGGTAACCGTTTCGTCCTTATTCAGGGTAATTTTAATATTATCGCAATAACCGGCAAGCGCTTCGTCAATACTATTATCAACTACTTCATTAATCAGGTGGTGAAGCCCGCGCGAGCTGATGTCGCCTATATACATGGCAGGTCGCATGCGCACCGCTTCCAACCCTTTCAACACGTTAATATTTTTTGCGCTGTATTCGTTGTTATTTGTTTCGTTTGCCATTTCTTTCTTTCCGTTATTTTAGCATATAAGCCGTTATCCTGTGAACTTCACATATTTAACAAGCTTATCATCATTAAAGTATTTGTTTATTTTTTCTATAATTAAACTTTCTTTGTATTTAAACTCGCTTCTTAATGCGGCATTTTCAATTTTAAGAAGAAGGGTTTTTTTTTCGAACCTTACCGGAACCACAACTTTCATTAGTTCAGGAAAAATTTTCTCAAATTCCACTACCACGTCTCCCTGCTGCATCATCTTTCTGATTTTTGCAAGCCCGGGTTCAGTCGTAAATATTTCGCCAAAACTTTTAAAACTTTCAGCCATAACTTACCGCGCCGTTAGCCACTTTAATTATCAAATCGTCTTCCTCCCTTGTAAGGTTGGAAATATCAGAAAAATCCGTCATTGTAATAAAAGCCTGCCCAACCAGTTTAAGATACTCGCTGATTCTGACAGAGCGTTTAGAATCCAACTCGCCAAAAACATCGTCTAACAAAAAAACAGGCGTTTTGCCTTTTTTCTCTTTAAGATAAAAAAACTGGGCAAATCTTAACGCCACCTGAAAAGTTTTATGCTGCCCTTGCGAGCCGTAAGTTTTCAGGTTTTTGCCGTTAATTCCAAAAATAAAATCGTCTCTGTGAGGACCGGCTAAATTTGCGCCGCGTCTTATTTCTTCATTGCGTTTTGATTCAAGCAATTTCCTAAACCGTTCTTTGTAGTCTCCGTCGTATTTGCCTTCAAGAGTATAATACTCTATTTGGGGAATTTCCGATTCGTCCATAATAATTTTATATGACTCGGAAACATAGCCGTTAAATCCTACGGCAAATTTTTCTCTGGCGCTAATTAGTTCGCTACCCGTAATAATCAGTTTTTCAGACCAGGCGTCTAACTGACCGAAAAGACTTCTATTCCCGGTTTCTTTAATTTGATTTAGCAGGGAGGCTCTGTGTCGAAGCGTTTTATTATAATCTAATAAATAGTTTAAATATGTATCGCTTGCCTGAGAAATAATCGAATCAATAAATTTCCTTCTATCGCCAGGAGATCCCTGCGTAATAGAATGATCGCCAGGAGTAAGAATAACGACAGGGAATAGACCAATTATTGAAGCGGCCCTGTATATCTGTTTATCATTCTGAAAATAATATTTTTTATTTTGCTCGGAGGAATAATAAACTCTAACTTTATTTTCGGTCAAATCGCTAAATAATCCGGTAGCCTCAAATTCTTTTTCGGTAAACCGGACAATTTCAGAATCAGGCGACGAACTATAATTTTTAGTGGTGCATAAATAGTAAACAGCCTCTAAAATTGTAGTTTTACCCTGCCCGTTTCCTCCAATTATATAATTCAAATGCCCGGAAAAATTAATTTCCGAACTCTTATGTATCCTGAAATTATTTAACTTAATATAATTCAGCCGCATCTTAGTTGTTTATGCGAACCGGCATTAAAAGCATCATCAGGTCTTCATTTGCGGCTTGTTCGCTCGGTTCAATTATACAAGCTTTGGTTGCCGACTGCAGGAAGAATATAATTTCCTTAGCTTCAAAATGAGAAAGCACGTCGTTTACATAAGCTGTATTAAACCCGATAACGATAGGAACTCCGGCATAATCGCAAATTATAGTTTCCTTAGCGCTTGAGCCATGGTCTACGTCTTCTGCGGAAACCTCTAATAAGTTTTCGCTTATTGTAAAGCGCACCTGCTTTGAATTTGCAGACGAAAAGAGCATCATTCTCTTAATTGCCGACAGCAAATCCGCAGTTTTTAATTTCATCTGGTTTTCGTTTTCAAGCGGAATTACGCTGCTATATGCGGGATATTTTTCGCCTATTAAACGGGAAATAAACTCAAGATCGTCTATATGAAACGAAACATAAGTTTTGCTCAAATGAATTTTTACGTCTGAATCTGTAAGCAGTTTAGAAAGAACCGTAATAGCTCTTTCAGGAATAATGTACTGCTCTAAAGCGTCGCTTTTTATACTTTTATTAATATATTTTACTAATCTGTGCCCGTCGGTTGCAACAAAACGAAGTCCGTCTTCGCTAAATTCTAACAGCGCGCCGGTCATAGCCGGTCTCATGTCTTCTTTGCTCATTGCAAACGAAGTCTGGTCGATAGATTTTTTTAGCAAAGCGCCATTGATAGAAATCAAATTATCTTTTGGAACGACAGGGACAGTAGGGAATTCATCAGGATACGAATAGCTTAAATTATAAGTTCCGGTTTCGGTTTTCATAATCAGTTTTGCGTTCACTTCCGTCTGGAAATGAATTTGCGCGTCGCCCAAAGACCGGATAATATCAAAAAGGAGTTTAGCCGGAATAACCATTTTTATGTTTTCATCGGCAGTAACGTTGATAGACGCCTTCAAAGCAATCTCTAAATCCGTAGCGCTGACAGTCAGCTGATTGTCAGAAATTTCGAATAAAAAGTTTTCTAAGATAGGCATTGGCGTACGATTTGGAATAGCGGGTATAATCTTCGATAACAGCTTTTCTAATACTTTACTATTTACATTAAATTCCATTTCATATTTCTCCTTATTGAACCTGCAAGTTAACAAAATTGGCGGCCAATCTCAATTGAAAACTTATAAAATCTAATCGGATTATTGGATTTTTTTTCATAGATTACAGTTATTGATAATAAGTAACTTGTTTATTTACAGACGGTTATTATGAATCCCTTAATTTAAACCTTGTATATATTTGGTTTATTGATTAATTTTGTCAACTTTTTTAGAACTAGGAGATCAAATGAAAAGAACGTTTCAGCCACACATTAGAAAGAGAAAAAATAAGCACGGCTTTAGAGAAAGAATGAGCACAAAAAACGGAAGAAAAGTTCTCGCAAGGCGCAGAGCTAAAGGCAGAAAAAAACTTACTGTCAGCGACGAGAAATAGCTAACTTGAAACAATTCGGTCTTCCATCTTTAGAGCGAATTAAAAGAAAAAAGGACTTTGAATTAGTTTATTCTTCCGGAAATGCTGTTTATTCGCAAAATAGAAAAATTAAAGCGGTATACTTATTTTTAAAAAATGAAGACCCTGTTGTGCCGGTTAAATTTGCCTGCGCCATTTCTAAACGATCTGGCAAAGCCGTATGGCGGAATAGGATCAAAAGACTGTTAAGAGAATCTTACAGGCTAAACAAGACTTCTCTTGTCAGCGCTTGTTTATGTAATAATCTTAACCTGATGGTTATATTTTCTCCATATTTGGTAAATGAAAAGACAAACCGGGTTATTCGTTATAACGATATTGCTCCGGAGGTTATAGAGATTATGAACAAAATAAAACCGGCCGCCTAAATGAAAAAGGTTTTTATTTTTTTAATCAGGATTTATCAGCGTCTGATTTCTCCGCTTTTTCCTCCTTCTTGCAGGTTTTACCCTACTTGCTCTGAATATTCCGTTCAGGCAATAAATAAATATGGAATTTTGATTGGAAGCGCCAAAGCAATTTGGCGCATCCTTAGATGTAACCCGTTTAATAAAGGCGGCTTTGACCCCTTAATATAATTTGGAATACAAGATGGACAAACAAACAACTGTAGCTTTTGTACTTATTGCAGCGATACTTATGATTTGGCTTTATATTAGTACGCCGCCGCCTGAACCTCAGAAAGCCGCCAACAAACAAATCTCGTCTTCTCTTAATTTAAAAGATTCTATAGATAATAAAAAAGATGAACCAAAACAGGAACCCGCTAAGACAGAACCGAAGCAGGATACTTCTGCAGCGGCAAAAAACTTCGCTTCGGCTAACGCGCCTGAACGCATTATTACTGTAGAAAACGACCTTGTACGGTTAGAGCTTTCTAGCCGGGGCGGTAAAATCAGCAGATACTTCCTTAAAAAGTTTAACAACTGGTACGTAAGAGATCTGCCTGCAAACGCTCCTGATAATCAAAAAAATATTCAGCTGCTTAATTACGATAAAGGCTCAAGCCTTGACGTTTCGTTTATTACCCTCGAAGGTAAAGTTGTAAACTCCGGCGCTCTCGATTTTACGGCCGACGCAAACAAATATTACTATAAAATTTCCAATGACGATTCTCTCTCAATTGTCTACACATACAAAAGCGTTTCTAACAGCGTTATAAAAAAGAAATTCGTTTTTTACGGAAATAAATACAGCTCAAGACTTGAACTTGAACTGTTCGGCATGAACAACCAAATTAGCAATAATCAATTTGATTTTACATGGAAAGGCGGACTCAGATTCGTAGAAGAAAACTCTGCCGATGAATCTAACGCCGGTAATTCAAGCGTTTATTACGGCGGCGAACAGGTAATTGTTGACGCTAAAGACGCCGGACAGAAAGTAGAAAAAGATTTTAACGGTAATGTTTCGTGGATGGAAGTGCGTAATAAATACTTTACGGCTATCGTAATTCCTGATAACGCTACCGATGTTGACGGAGCTTATATTGAAGGGCACAAAGTTAATTACCCAAACACAGGGGTGAATAAATTTTATAATACCAGCTTTAAAATGCCTTTCAACAACAGCGATTATGAGAAGAAGGCTTTTACAGTTTATATTGGCCCGGTAAACTATTCTCTGCTTAAGTCATATAACAAAAATTTGGAGTCTATTGTTGATTTTGGAAGCTTCCTTGGATTAAAAATAATAGTCCGTCCTATTGCAGAATATATTCTGCTTCCATTATTTAACTTTTTACACAGCTTTATACCCAACTATGGCTTAGTTATTATTATTTTCTCGCTGATAATTAAATTTGCTCTTTATCCGTTTACCAAAAGCAGTATGTACTCGATGAAGAAAATGCAAATGCTTCAGCCTAAAATAAACGAGCTTAAAGAAAAATATAAAGACGACCAGGCGAAACAAAGCCAGGAGACAATGAAGCTTTATTCAACTTACGGCATTAACCCTGCCGGCGGCTGTCTGCCTCTGCTTTTGCAAATGCCTATATTTGTGGCTTTGTGGGGGCTCTTTCAAACCGCAGTTGAGTTAAGACAACAGCATTTTTTCCTTTGGATAAACGATCTTTCGCGTCCCGATATTATTTATAACTTAGGCTTTAAACTGCCTTTAGTAAACGTAGAGCATATCAGCGGACTTGCATTGTTAATGGGCGTTACAACTTTTGTACAACAAAAGATGACCGTTAAAGACCCTAAACAGGCCGCTATGGTTTATATGATGCCTATCATGCTTACGCTTATGTTTATGAACTTCCCATCAGGATTAAACCTGTATTATTTTATGTTTAACCTGTTCTCCATTGGGCAGCAATATTACGTAAACATGAAACACGATGATATGGTTTTGGAACCCGTAAAGAATCCTAAGAAAAAAGGAGGATTTATGGAGCGGATGATGGAAGCTGCAGAAAAGAATCAAAAGGCTAACCAGCAGCTAAAGAAGAAGAAATAATTTCCGTAATGTATTTTTATAAATAAAACTTGACTAATTTTTTAATGTCAAAAATCTTCAGGATACTATTATTTGCGTTTATAATCTGTTTTAATGGATTTGCGCAGACGTTAAAAACATTAAGCTTAGAATATAGAATTAAGAAACTTCCATTTAATCTGGAAGAGAAAACGCCGCTTCAAAAACCTATAGTCGCTATTGCTCTTAGCGGCGGCGGCTCCAGAGGACTTTCTCAGATAGGCGTTATCAAAGCCCTATCTGAGAATAATATCCCGATGGACGTTATTGTCGGCACAAGCATGGGAAGTATTGTAGGCGGGCTTTTTTCCGCCGGGTATTCGCCCGATGAGCTTGATTCTATTGCCTGCAATACAGATTGGGGATTTCTGCTTGCCTTGGACAGAGAAACTAACCGCAGGGATCTTTTTGTCGATCAGAAAATTTCTGAAGACCGGGCTGTTTTTGCTTTGCGTTTAAAGGGGCTAAAACCAGTATTCCCTACTGCAATTAATAACGGAATGAAGCTCTCGCATTTCCTAAATCTTCTTGCTCTTGAAGCTCCCATCCATGTAAAGAATAATTTTGACGAACTGTTAACTAAATACCGGGCGGTGTCTTCTAATTTAGTTACCGGCAACGCCGAAGTCCTTTATAAAGGTTCTTTATCCCGCGCTTTGAGGGCTAGTTCAAGCGTATCGTTTCTGCTTTCGCCAGTGCACATAGATTCCTTAACGCTTGTAGACGGCGGTTTAGTGGCTAACATACCCGTACAGATTGCAAAAAGTATCGGTAAGGATTACGTAATAGCAGTAGACGCTACAAGCCCTTTGCTGGATGAAAACAGCCTGGAACTCCCCTGGGTAGTGGCCGATCAGCTTGTCAGCATCCCAATGAAACACTTAAATGAAACACAGCTTAGCTCTGCCAACCATATCATTACACCGCCCTTAAAAAACAGAACGTCTTCTGATTTCTCAAATCTGCATAAATCTATAGTTGCGAGCTACGAAAGTACGCTGCCGCATATCAAAGAGATCAAGAAAGATTTGGATTCTCTTTATCATAGCAGGCTTGTAGCTAATGAATTCTACATTAAGAACGTTTCTTTTCGAGGAGACGCTAAAGATTTTGAAGTCCCATATCAGATAAAGTATTCAAAAAAAGATTCTGTCTCCAGCAGTGAAATTTTAAGGGATATGTCCGATCTTTTTGAGAGCGGCGTTTATAGCTCTGTTTCAGCCGAAATAACTTCTACCGATAAGTTTTCGCAGATTAAATTTGTTGTCGGATATAATCCGGTTATTAAAAGAGTTAATATTTCCGGAGTAACAATTACCGACAAAAAAGAAATGCAAAACTTGTTTTCGAACTTAGAAAATAAGCCTTACAATGCTTCTATGATATTAAAAAACGCTATTGCAGGTTTAAAGTTGTACCGGATAAACCATTACCCGCTTGCAGAAATTGATACGATTTATTTTAATGAAAGAACAAAGACTCTTTATGTGCAGTTTAATGAAGGGCAGATATCCAAAATTGTTGTGGAAGGGAACAGTTCGACCAACCCTATTATTATCATAAGAGAGATAGCCAATGCAGAAAACGGTTATTTTACATGGGACGATATTCAAAGAAGTTTGAAAAATATTAGCAGCACAAATCTTTTTGAAGATATCAATATTTCGCCAAGAAAAGCAAGCGACGAAAATTATTTGATCGTTAAAGTAATTGAAAAGACATCCAGCTTATTGCGGTTTGGGTTTAAGCTTGACGACTCCAATGGAGCGCAGGTGAGCATAGATACGCGCGATGAAAATTTTTCAGGCAGCGGTTCCGAACTGGGATTAATTACCCTGCTGGGTTCGCGCAACCAGTCCTTTATTCTGGAACAAAAAGCGAATAGGATATTCAATACTTACTTGACATATAAAATAAATGCATTTTATACTTTGAACGATATTTATACATTTAAAAACGATAATTATTCCAGATCTCAGGATGGAGAATACAGTCAGACATATTATGGCTTAGCTCTCTCCGTCGGCGCTCAGGTTGGCCGTTTTGGCAACTTTATGATAAAAGGCTCATACCAGAAAGATGAAATTAAGAATCTTCAGCTCGCTACTGTCGATCCATATAAAATTACGCTGGCCAGTCTTAAAGGCATTCTGACAATTGACACTCAGGATAAATACCCATACCCCACTAAAGGCATTTATTTTGCCGGCGAATATGAAACTTCGCAGAAATTGCTTGGCGGCGATCTTGGTTATACAAATTTTGGTTTTAATTATAAAAGCTATTTTACATTTTTCCAGGATTATACTTTATCCCCGAAACTCGTTATGGGCTTCGCTGATAAAACTCTGCCTCTTAGCCAGCAGTACTCGCTTGGCGGTTTAAATTCGTTTTTTGGCATGAGAGATAATGAATACCGCGGACGACAAATATTTCTCACTTCGCTTGAATACAGATACAAGCTCTCTTTCCTAAAATTAGTCGACACTTATTTTCTTGCGAGATATGATTTGGGCTCTACATGGGAAGTTCAGGATCAATTGAGATTTAAGGATCTAAAACATGGGGTCGGCGCGACGCTTTCGTTCAACACGCCTATTGGTCCGGCCGATTTTTCTGTAGGCAGAAGTTTTGAGTTTAGAAAAACTTCTGACGCAAATAAAATTGTATACGGTCCTGTAAGATTTTATTTCTCAATCGGATTTTATTATTGATCTTCATTTTTTGCGGCCGAATCGCCAAAAAGCCAGAACTCTTTTTTTAACTTATAGTCTCCTTTCTTTTCATACAAATCTGATAGCGCATAATACAATTTGCTTTTCCTATTAACATTTTCCAATCCGTCAGAAATAACTACAATAACTTCGCCAAAAGGAGGAGCGTCCAAATCTTTGTTGTATAACTTTGCAACGGCTAAATAGACTGGGATTGAATCCGGCTTAACGGAAAGAGCTTTTTTATAATAGAGAAGAGCCATTAAATAATCGTCGCCGCTATTGGAATAAGATTCAAATATTCCGGCCACTAAAAGATAAATATCGTAAGAATATTCCGGAAAGACCGAGCATATTTTGCAGGCATACATTACTATTTCATCTTTACAAATTGCTTTATTCCATAAAAACAACTGATAGAGCTCTAACGAGCCTATTTTGTTTTTAATAGCATAACTAAAAGCGTCGAACAGTTCGTCTGGCGAATTTGACGAGCTGAAAATTTCCTTTAATTCATCAAAATTTTTAGAATCCATACATAATCGCTTTCGCTATAAATATAAGATTATTGCAGTTTCTATTTACATTAAACAAATTTTATTCATCTGGATTATAACGCTTTTTTAAATCAAATTCAGGATAATTTTTCACCCTATAGCTTCTTATATTTTCCAAAGAGCGCCTTTGCAACTCTCATTTTATCTTTTTCCTATAGCTATTACGGCTTTACTGTTATTATATCCGGCGGCTATTATCATATTATTTTTTATTTTTACGCAATAATATTCGCCGTTTGAAAGTCCGATTAAATCTCTGTAACTACGCCAATTATTTCCATTATAATGCTGCAATTCTCCAAATGATCCACTAACTGTTATATCGTTCAATGCCTGCCCGTCTACTGAATATAAATAATAATTACTAATTTCTTCCTCGTTAAACGACCATTGCGAGTTTAATTTTATACCATTAGCGACAAACATCCCATCGCCAACCGCATAACACTTAGTATTAGGTTGGAACCATAGCCCTACTAAATCGCGCTGCGCAGCGCTAATTGAAACATTTACAGCTGTGTTGCCGCTTATACTAAATATCTTTCTATCCACGGGATAATCTATTTTTGCGGCTACGGCATATATTTCTATATTATTTTTTGAATCGACGCTCCCTTTAATATCATATATTTTATAACTTGTTCCGGTTTCTATTTTCTGCCATGTTTTGCCTGTATAATGAAAAATTGCCCCATTATCGCCAACGCAATAAACATTATTTTCATCTGTTCCCCACATTTTATTCACCTGACCATAAAATGGAATGCTCGTCATAAAAAAAGCTTTAGAACTAAATGAATTTCCATCCCACTGGATAAGGTCGGCATAGCTGGCAAACCATATATTATTGCTTGAAAATGCAAATACTGATTTAATAGGGAAATATCCCGTTAAACTTCCATAGTCTCTAACTAATATTTTTTTTAATTCCCATTTCGCTCCATCCCAATGAGCGGCATTATACATGTTTTCCGTTTGTCCCGTTGGTTCGTTCATATATATTTGGCCTACAGCCCAAATATCGTTTTCATTTATTACGGCTATATCATAAATAATACTGCCGCTATTTTCGCCAAACGTCCATCCCTGCCAGGCATACTCATGGCTTGTAGTATCATTTCCCGTGGTTACAGCGACAGGATTACTTTTGTGACAGCCGGAAGTAAAAATTGAAACGAATATTATTACTGCTGCAATAATAGGTCGCGCTATAAAATAACTGCTTTTACAAAATTTCATTTTATCCTGTTTGATTATAATTAAACCCAAACCCAATGCTTAAATACAACAACTAATAACAAACATTTATCCCTAAAGTATAAGCGTCGCCGATATTATACTCGGATGAAGTATAACCGGCGTTTATCAACAACTTAACTTTTTCTATATTAATAATAAGCCCTAAGCCATAACTGAAAACTATATCTTCTTTTTCACTATATGACGTACTGTATGGCAGAACGGAGCTTCCTATTAATATATTCACATGCTCATACAAGCATGTTTCCAAACCCAAAGACCAAGAATCCTTTTGTGAAGCTTCGCCGCGCGTTGCGTCGGAATTCAAATAATTTCTGTATAACCAGTTTAATGTAAAACTTACAAGTTCATAATTATCAAAATCCGGCATAGAGGCTCTGTACATAAATCCCAGTTTTAAATACTTGGGCAGATTATATTCATAATTATGATAATTAAACTTGCCCCCAATACCTTGCAGCGCCATCCCAAAATTCAATTTATCCTTATATCCCTTTATATCAATCAGCTTTGGAAACGAATAAATTAATCCGAAATCGAAAGACGTTTGCGAAGCGTTAAATTCTTTATTATAAAAATCTGTAGTTTTACTTTGCAAAAAATTTATATTTGCTCCTAAATTCAGGTTACCAATTAAATTATTCCCATAGCTCAGCGTTATTGTATTATCCGTAGTTCCTTTTATTTCTGCCAGATCGCCTAGCGACATCCAGTCATAGAAATAATCAGCGCCGTCAAATTTGGAGAAATTTAATCCCCAGTTTCCTATGCCGGTAGGGAGTATAACGCCGGCATTGTAGAGATATTCATTCTTGTCAATTCTTATATAATTGGACGTTAATATTATATTTTTTGCGAAAGAAATTGACGCCGGATTTGTTTTAAAGTCCTGCGGTTCATTATCGTTTGCTATTACAGATCCGCCCAAAATTAAAGTCTTAGAGTCAGACGGACTATACAGAGAGCTCTTTAGGAAATTTTCCTGCTGAGAGAATATTTTTTGATTATTGCATAGCGATAAGAGTATGACAAAACATAAAAGAGTTCTTTTACTTTTTAATATTGCGGCAGGCGGCAAAAAGCTTATCATTTAATCTCCCTTTTTTTAATTCAAATTTGTGCGCATTTACTGCGAATTGCAAGAGAGCATTTTCCCCCTGTTATTAATTGTCATTTCCCCAAAAACAAATTCTCTGGCTCGCTACAAATAAAGCTGCCAGCTTTTGCGGGTATGCCAGAATGGATTTTTCCACTAGCTTGAGCCGTTTTTTTTGGCAAATATATTAAAACCCGGATTGCGCAATAGGGATATTTTATTGCGTCTAAATTGGGTTTAATCCCGAAGGGATAACATGTATATAGCTCAGTTAAATACGTTTTTGTACGACCCCGGTCGGGGTCGTATGTTTTTCTTTCCGACAATTGTTACAAACATTTGAATCCTCCGGATTCTTTTGGTAACCCCGGATTGTGCGCTGGAAGAATTTAACGTCAAAAAAAAACTAACCAAAGTATATTTTAATGCCGTTTTATAAACATTAATACGCTTCGGTTAGCTTTAAATATTAAGCTTTAACGCTAAGGTTAATCTATAGCAAAAAATTTCTTTTTGCTTTCAACGCCGCATTTATCAACGGTTGTGATCGCTATCTGAGTAATTTTTGTCCCGGCAATTTTTTTAGTTATTGTATTAACTTTTCCCGGCAATATTTCATAAGTCCATTTATCGCCGTCTTTTGTATAAATTACATATAAAAACGGACTATTTTTACCAGTTTCGCTCCAGCTTAAAATCAGACTGCTGTCTTTCTTTTCGGATTTAATTACAGGCGCTTTTAGCGTCGCTTTACGCTCAAGCCACGGCGAAGCGGGGATAAGAGCCTGAGTAGTAAAAGGCCCTGTTTTTACGGCTTTAGCCAAAGCGCTTGAATCGCGCATAAAAGCCTTCATGCTAAACGAAACTGTTCCCGGCGATTTTGGATCCATGCCGCGCGTTACCATTATCTGGTTTACTGTTTCAGAAGGCGCTCCGGCTGGAGTTTTGTCTATGCTTGCATATAAGCCCGGCCAGATATTGCGCTTCTTTGTATTTTCAGAATTCCACCAGCCTAACAAAACTGGAAAGCTTGTTTTAACTTTTGCGATAGTCCAGTATATCTGCGGAGTAAGATAATCGACCCAGCCCTTATTCAGCCATAGTTTTGCGTCTGCATAAAGCTCGGAATATTGGTCGAACGTGCTGCCGACGCTAGCCGGATATCCAGGTCTGTAAATTCCAAACGGACTTATTCCAAACTTAACCCACGGTTTTTGTTTTTTTATGCCTTTATAAATTCTTTGTACAAATTTATTAACCGCATCGCGCCGCCAGTCTCCGCGTTCTTTTTTACCGCCTGCGGCTTTATAAGCTTTATAAGTTTCTTCGTCAGGAAAGTCTTTTCCTTTATTATATTCCGCATAAGGATAAAAATAATCGTCAAAGTGAATTCCGTCAACGTCGTACCGTTTTACCACGTCCATTATAACGGCGTATGAATGATCCTGCACTTCCTTCATAGCGGGATCCATCCAGTAATAAGAAGTATCCGCCAGCCGCCTGACAAGTTTTGCTTTTGCTTTAATTACCGATTTTTCTGAGATAGCTCCTTTCATAGCAGGATGCCCGGCTCTGTAAGGGTTGAACCATGCGTGCAGTTCTATACCGCGCGCGTGAGATTCTTCAATCCAGAATTCAAGCGGATCGTAAAAAGGCTCCGGAGCTTTGCCCTGTTCGCCTGTTAAATAATAGGACCATGGCTCCAAATCCGATTTATACAACGCGTCAGCCTGCGGACGAACCTGCAAAACAACGGCGTTCATATTCAGAGCCTTTACTTTATCAAGTATTGCAATAGCTTCTTTTTTTTGCTCGTCAACGCTAAGTCCGGGTTTAGAAGGCCAGTCAATATTATCTACAGTTGCAACCCAAACGCCGCGCATTTCACGCATGGCGGAAGGTATTTTATCCGACGCGTTTATTAAACCCGCCGCAAACAAAAATACCAATAGGAACAGATTTATTTTTTTTATTTCAGTCATGAGCGCATCTCCAATTTAGTAACAGCATACAGCCAATAGTGATTTTAACAGAAACAATAAATAAACAGCTATAATTCTTTATGTACAAGCGCGCAAATAAAGAGGAATAAGACAAAGATTTATAATTGTTTATTTTTTGCTCTATAGAAAAATAATAAAATTTTCATTTAACCTCCTTAACTTAATTTATTAACAAGATGCCGTCTATACTGATAAGAAGGATAAAAACCGCTTATATTTATGCAAATATATAAAGATATATTACATTTTTATTACTTTGCCTAAAAGCAGCCAAATTTTTCAGTAAAAATTATTTAAAGCGGCGGCGCTTATAAAATTTAGCGGCGCGACCTAATTATCGGTTTTGCATTAATAATTAAGGCAAATCCCTAAATTTGCAGAAGTAATTAAAATAATGTGCATTATCTTTCTCATTTTTTAACAAAGGCTATTACCATTTTAACAGAAAAATCCGTATTTTTACTATGGTATGATATTTTCAAATAGAAATTGGCTAATCTTTATATTTTAATAAATGGAAAGAATAATGGAAAGAAAAAAAGTAACAATCGACGGAAATGAAGCCGCAGCCTATGTGGCCTATAACGTAAACGAAGTATGCGGAATATATCCAATTACTCCGTCGTCAACGATGGGAGAGTGGTGCGACGCCTGGGCCGCACAGGGAAAGAAAAATATTTGGGGCGAAGTTCCTTCTGTAAGCGAATTGCAGAGCGAAGGAGGCGCCGCCGGAAGCGTTCACGGTTCATTACAGACTGGCGCTCTTACGACTACCTTTACGGCTTCACAGGGGCTTCTTTTAATGATCCCCAATATGTATAAAATTGCTGGAGAATTAACTTCTACTGTTTTTTATGTAACTGCAAGAGCTTTAGCTGCTCAGGCCTTATCTATTTTTGGAGACCAGAGCGATATTATGGCAACACGCGGAACTGGTTTTGCTTTATTGGCTTCTAATTCTGTTCAGGAAATTATGGATCTATCCTTAATTGCCCAAGCCTCTACTCTTGAAAGTAGAATACCTTTCATCCACTTTTTTGACGGATTCAGATCTTCTCATGAAGTTATGAAAATTGAACAGCTTACGATTGACGATATGAAGGCTATGATTGATAACGATCTTGTTTTAGCTCACAGAAAAAGAGCTTTAACGCCTGACGCTCCAGTTTTACGCGGAACAGCTCAGAACCCTGACGTTTACTTCCAGGGCAGAGAGACTTCTAATCCTTTTTATGACGCATGTCCGGATATAGTACAGAAACAAATGGATAAATTTGCAAAACTTACAGGCAGAAGTTACCATTTGTTTGATTACTACGGTCCTAAAGACGCTGAAAGAGTCATAGTAATAATGGGCTCCGGAGCCGAAGCAGTTGAAGAGACAGTGAGTTACCTTGCCGGAAAAGGCGAAAAGGTCGGTCTCCTAAAAGTAAGATTATACAGACCATTCTCAGTTAAAAACTTCATCTCAGCCCTCCCTAAAACAGTAAAATCAATAGCAGTGTTAGACAGAACAAAAGAACCTGGTTCAATTGGCGAACCTCTTTATACTGATATTGTAAGCGCTATTACAGAAACATTTATGAACGGCGAACTTCAGTTTAACCTGCCTAAAGTTATTGGCGGCAGATATGGATTGTCTTCTAAAGAGTTTACTCCCGCTATGATTAAGGCTATTTACGAAGAGCTTTCAAAAGACAAGCCAAAAAATCATTTTACTATTGGCATAAATGACGACGTTACTCATACAAGCTTAGAATATGACCCGTCATTCTCGGTTGAGTCTCCTGAAACAATTAAATGCAAATTTTATGGTCTTGGTTCAGACGGAACAGTTGGCGCAAATAAAAACTCTATTAAAATCATCGGCGAAGGCACTGATAATTACGCTCAGGGTTATTTTGTTTACGATTCAAAGAAATCCGGCTCTACTACGGTATCGCATTTAAGATTTGGACCTAAAGAAATTAAATCTACTTATCTTATTGACAAAGCTAATTTTATCGCCTGCCACGTTCAGGTATTTTTAGAGAAAATGGACATCCTAAAAGACGCTCTTGAAGGATCGACATTCTTATTAAATACGCTATATTCCAAAGAAGAAGTTTGGGATTCGCTGCCTGCGCACGTACAGCAGACTATAATTGATAAAAAAATTAAGTTCTATATAATTGACGCTTACAAAGTTGCAGCTGATTGTAACCTGGGCGGACGTATCAATACAATCATGCAGACCTGCTTCTTCAAAATTTCTAATATTATCCCGGCAGATCAGGCAATAGACGCAATTAAAAAGACAATCTATAAAACATACGGCAAAAAAGGCGAAAAAATCGTAGCCATGAATAACGCCGGAGTAGATCACTCTCTTGCAAATCTATTTGAAGTTGAAGTCCCTAAAACAGTAACAAGCAAATTAAAATTAGCCGAAGTTGTTTCGCCTCTTGCGCCTGAATTTGTTCAGACGTTAACCGCGAAATTAATTGCGGGCGAAGGAGACAGCGTTCCAGTAAGCCTTATGCCTATAGACGGCACTTATCCTACGGCTACGGCTCAATGGGAAAAACGAAACATCGCTCTTGAAATTCCTGTTTGGGATTCTACCGTTTGTATACAGTGTAACAAATGCGCTTTGGTTTGCCCTCACGCTTCAATCAGAGCAAAAATTTATGACGAAGCTCTTGTAAAAGACGCGCCTGAATCATTCAAGTTTACTAAATTTAAGAGTAAAGAATTTGGCGATAATATCGCTTATACTCTCCAGGTAGCTCCAGAAGATTGCACAGGCTGCGGTCTTTGCATCGAAGTCTGCCCGGCAAAAAATAAAGCAGAAACTAAACTTAAAGCAATTAACATGGCAGAACAGCTTCCATTACGCGAATCTGAAAAAGCTAATTGGGATTTCTTCTTAAAGCTGCCTGAATTTGACAGAACCAAGCTAAACACTTCCGCTGTAAAAGACTCTCAGTTCTTACAGCCTTTGTTCGAGTTCTCCGGCGCATGCTCAGGCTGCGGCGAAACTCCTTATGTAAAATTGCTTAGCCAGTTATTTGGCGATAGAGCCGTAATTGCTAACGCTACAGGCTGCTCCTCTATTTATAGCGGCAACCTACCTACGACTCCATGGGCAAAGAATAACGAAGGCAGAGGTCCGGCATGGTCAAACTCTCTTTTTGAAGACAACGCTGAATTTGGATTTGGTTTTAGATTAGCCATTGATAAGCATAAAGAATACGCTCAAAATCTGGTTAAGAGTTTAGCTCCTCAGATTGGCGAAACTTTAGTTGACGCTCTTGTAAACGCAGTTCAAAAAACTGAACCACAGATATTTGAACAGAGAGAAAGAGTTAGAATATTAAAAGAAAAATTAGAATCTCTACCTCAGACTGACGAAATCAAACAGTTATTGTCTGTAGCCGATTACCTCGTTAAAAAATCCGTTTGGATTATGGGCGGCGACGGATGGGCTTATGATATTGGTTACGGCGGCGTGGATCATGTACTTGCTTCAGGCAAAAACGTTAACATATTGGTGCTTGATACCGAAGTTTACTCGAATACGGGCGGTCAGATGTCAAAATCTACTCCAAGAGCCGCAGTAGCTAAGTTTGCAGCCGCTGGTAAAACAATGGGCAAAAAAGACATGGGACTTATTGCAATGACTTATGGCAACATTTATGTGGCTAAGGTTGCAATGGGCGCTAACGACGCTCAAACGGTTAAAGCCTTTATTGAGGCTGAAGCTTACGACGGTCCTTCTTTGATCCTTGCATACAGCCACTGTATTGCTCACGGAATCAATATGAGAACAGGCATGGCTAACCAGAAAGCCGCTGTTGAATCGGCTCACTGGCCATTATTCAGATATAATCCTGAATTGATTCTTGAAGGAAAAAATCCATTTAAGCTTGAATCTAAAGCGGCTAAAATTCCTTTTAGAGAATACGCTTATGCGGAAACAAGATACAAAATGCTTACAAAGTCTAATCCTGAAATTGCCGAAAAACTAATGGTAGAAGCTCAGGACGACGTAACAAAACGCTGGAACACTTATACTGATCTGGCTAATCAGACTCCGGAAAAAACCGGAAAGACGGAATAAGATAATTGTAATTGATTTTTTAATAATAAGGCAATTAAAATGGATTTATCAACAACGTATTTAGGGTTAAAACTTAAAAACCCTATAGTCCCTTCAGCCGGACCTTTATCTAAACATTTAGATTCAATTAAATCGGTTGAAGACGCGGGCGCATCTGCAATCGTAATGTATTCATTGTTTGAAGAACAAATCATACATGAGTCGTTAGAGCTTTATCATCACACTTCAGAAAACACTAATAGTTTTGCCGAAGCTCTTACTTACTTTCCTGAAGCTGCCAATTATGAAGTTGGACCGGAAGGTTATCTTGAACAGATAAGAAAAGCTAAAGAAGCGGTTAGCATACCGGTCATAGCCAGCCTTAACGGTATTACCAAGGGCGGATGGATTGACTATGCTAAGAAAATAGAACAGGCAGGAGCAGACGCTCTTGAATTAAACATATATCAGCTTGCTACCGATCCTAATAAAAACGGAACGGATATTGAGCAGCTTTATGTTGATATTCTTACTACGGTAAAATCGACTGTTAAAATTCCTGTAACAATGAAATTAAGCCCTTATTTCAGCGCCCTGGCAAATTTGGCCTCAAGGTTAGATAAAGCTGGAGCGGACGGTTTAGTTTTGTTTAACAGATTCTATCAGCCGGATATCAATCTGGAGAAACTTGAAGTAGAGCCTTCCATTCTGTTAAGCACGCCAATGGCTATGAGACTTCCTTTAAGATGGACTGCTATTCTTTCCGGAATAGTTAAAGCCGATATTGCCGCTTCAAGCGGTATTACAACGGCTGAGGACGTTCTTAAACTACTTATGGCCGGAGCTAAGGTAACGCATATGATGTCAAGCCTTCTTAAATATGGCGTAAAGCATATTACAGAAGTTCTTGCTGATTTAGAAAAATGGATGGAAGTTCACGAATATGAATCTGTTAAACAGATGATTGGAAGTATGAACTGCCATTCGGTTGCAAATCCAGCCGAGTTCGAAAGAGCTAATTACATGAGAGTATTGAATTCCTACAAATAGGAATTTGATTATCGTTATTAAAAAAGCGGAACCTTTTAATTAAGGTTCCGCTTTTTTAATTTTGTATTAGCTACAATTTGAGGGAGAATCCAAAGCAAAGCCGCATTTTATTGCCCGCTTCAAAATCTTTTTTATTTCTTTTTTACTCTCACATCGCCGCCGGAAGTTCTGGCAATAAGCTCGGCGCCGCCATTATTCAGGTTAGCTTCAAATTTTGAAGAAGTAATTTTAACTACGTTTGAAGTGTTCAGCTCGCAGGAAATATCTCCTCCGCTGGTAGAAAGATGGGCGTTAGCTCCAAAATCGGCAGGCAGGAATATTCCAATGTTGCCGCCGGAAGTTTCAAGAGTAATTCCTTTATTTTGACCCTGGTAAAAAAGCTTAACGTCGCCGCCGGAAGTATTTGCGTTAACTCTGCCATTTTGCCCGGCAATACTTATATTGCCGCCGGAAGTATGAACGTCCAAATTGCCTTCAAACCATTTTGCATGAATCTCGCCGCCGGAAGTTGATAGTTTCGTATTCCCTTTGACCTGACCGATATTAATATTACCGCCGGAAGTTTCTCCGTTTATATCGCCTTCAACTTTATCAACATGTATATCTCCGCCGGATGTGCGGAAATAAGGATTCCCTTTTAGATTTATAACCGAAATATTTCCTCCGCTTGTTTTTAAGCTTGGATAAAAACGGCGCGGCACTTTAACTTCGTATTTTACATTTATATTGTTGTTCCATCCAAAAAAACTTGAACCGCTTTTTTTGCCATAAATTTCTATATTGCCGTCCCGGTTTTCAAAACTGAAACGCATTTTTTCTTCAGCTTTTTTGTTCCCCCATATTTTTACATAAACTTCATTCTTATCCCATGTTGTAACTTCAATATCTCCGGAAGAGGTTTCAATTTTTAATTGTTTCCCTGCTGAAGTTGGGAACGATTTTTCCTGTATTACTTTTGTATCGCCATAAGCGAAAGTTGAAGGAATAATTACAGAAATACAAAACAATACGGATAGTATAACTGTGTTTTTCTGAATAGCTTCCATTTCTTGCTCCAAGACTAATTTTTATTGAACGTAAAATAATAAATTTTAATTTTAATATTTAAAAGTTATGATGAACGGAAAAATAAAGTTTAAAACGGTCGGTTTTGTTATCTGATAGTTTACAAATGAGAATCTTTCTGCGTTTTTGGACATCATATTATTATAGAATACTTAATTATTTCTTGAATATAACCGCCGAACTCGTTAAGTTTTAAGCAGCTAAACATTAAACAGGTTGTATAATATGAAAACATCAGAGTTAGTAATTGAAGGAATGTCGTGCGGACATTGCGTTAAAAGTTTAGAAAAACAATTAAACAAAATCCAGGGGCTTGAAGTTAAAGACGTAAAGGTTGGAAGCGCGCAAATTAGTTATGACGAAACAAAAACGACCGCTAAAGATATTTCCGCGGCCGTAGACGAAGCCGGATTTGAACTGAAAGAAGAAAAGCCCATATAATGAGTAAAACCATTAGTACAATATCTCTCCCGGTTGAGGGGATGACCTGCGCAAGTTGCGTAAAAAGGGTGGAGAAGACTCTTTCTAAAATTGAAGGCGTAAACGAAGTAAGCGTAAATCTGGCTACAGAAAAAGCGACTTTTTCTTACGATTCATCAAAAACAAACCTTGCTTCGCTATCGGAAGTTATTGACGACGCAGGCTATAAGCTTGTTCTTCCTGCGACAAAAAAAAACGCAGATATGGATACGCCGTCAGGCGACGTTCAGGATATTTCTCAAAAAGAATCGTACAAAAAACTAAAATCGGAGTTTATTTTCAGCCTTACGCTTACTATTCCCATAATGATAGTGAGTATGATATATATGACTCCCTGGTTTATGAGCGCGTCTCCGCTCACGATGGAACAGATAAACAAGCTGCTTTTTCTGGCGGCTACATTTATAATATTTATTTCTGGCAAAAGGTTTTTTAGCATTGCGTATAAAAATCTGTTTCATTTTGCAGTAGATATGAATACGCTTGTTGCAGTCGGAACCGGAACTGCATATGTTTATAGCGCTATAGCCGTTTTATTCCCAGAGTTTTTAAATATTACAAACGCGCATGAACATATCTATTTTGATACGTCCGCTACTATTATAACTTTAATTCTGATGGGCAGACTTCTTGAGGCGAAAGCAAAATCCAAAACTTCCGATTCAATTAAAAAACTAATTGGTTTGCAGCCTAAGACAGCTATTGTATTAAACGGCGGGGAAGAATTAGAAACGCCGGTAAGCAAGTTAACCGTAGGCGATATTATCTTGGTTCGCCCGGGAGAAAAAATTCCAGTGGACGGCATAATTACCAAAGGAGCAACTTCTATCGACGAATCGATGATTACAGGCGAAAGCCTTCCGGTAGAAAAAGCTCTCAATGATAAAGTAACCGGAGGGACAATAAATAAAAACGGAAGCATCGAGTTCCGCGCTGCGGCAATTGGCAAAGATACCGTTATAGCTCAGATAATTAAACTGGTAGAAGACGCTCAGGGCTCAAAAGCTCCTATTCAGACTCTGGCGGATAAAACCGCATCTGTATTTGTTCCGGTAGTTATAAGCATAGCCATAATTACGTTTATTGCGTGGTTATTTTTTGCAGGCGATCCGTTTGCTTCTGCCATGATTAAATTTATTGCAGTACTGATTATCGCCTGCCCATGCGCTTTGGGATTAGCTACGCCCACAGCTATAATGGTCGGGACTGGCAAAGGCGCTTCGATGGGCATACTAATAAAAAACGCCGGGAGCCTTGAACTTGCAAATAAAATACAAACTCTTGTGTTAGATAAAACCGGGACGGTCACAACTGGAAAGCCTTCCGTTACCGATATAAACGCTTTGCCCGGATTCAGCAAGGAAGAGACGCTTCGGATAGCCGCTTCATTAGAAAAAAAGTCGGAACACCCGCTTGCCTCGGCAATTATGGAATGCGCTCTAACAAAGGGGATAAAACTTTACGACACTGAGAGTTTTAATTCTCAAACAGGGTTTGGCATAACTGGCGAAATTGACAAAAAAGTATCGGCGGCAGGCAATCAGGCTTTCATGCAAAGCCTGTCAATAAATACCGGAGCCTTTAGCGATATTGCAAATAGATTTGCAGACGAAGGCAAAACTCCTGTCTTTGTGGCTCAAAATAATGAGCCCATTGGAATAATTGCAATTGCAGATTCAATACGCCCCGGCGCTAAAGCGGCTATAGCCGACCTAAAAGCTATGGGAATAAAAATTGTGATGATTACCGGAGATAACGAAAGAACTGCAAAAGCTATAGCAAAGGAAGCCGGAATTGATACCATAATAGCCGGAGCTCTTCCAAACGAGAAAGCGGAACGAATAAAAAAGTTTCAGCAAAAGGGAAATATAACCGCCATGGCCGGAGACGGTATTAACGACGCGCCCGCTCTTGCGCAGGCTGACGTTGGCATTGCAATGGGAACCGGAACGGATATAGCAATTGAAACGGCCGATATTACGCTTGTTAAAGGCGAACTTAACGATATTGTAAAAACCATTAAACTTTCAAAGCGAACAATTAATACAATTAAGCAAAATCTGTTTTGGGCTTTTATTTACAACATAATCGGCATTCCTATAGCGGCTTTGGGCATATTGAATCCTATGTTTGCGGCTGCTGCAATGGCTTTAAGTTCTGTTAGCGTGGTTTCTAATTCTTTGAGATTGAGAAATTTTAAGGGCGATTAAGTTCGGATAATGAAGAATTGGCAAAGCGGCTGAAAAAGGTGTGAATAAATCAGGGGTCCTTCCCTAATCTATTCATCTGAGGTCATTTTGAATGATATAAAAACAAACGATCCGTAAAGGAAATCTTAGAATAAATTCGAGCTCCTTCCCTAATCTATTCAAACAAACGACCAGCATGAATAAGGACAAAAATAACTAAGCTAATGAATTAACAAGGCTTCCAGAAGCTACGGTAGACGACAAATTGCCGTTTTTATCATAACCCAAAAGAGCGTTGCTTTTATTATTAGCCGCGTCAACTCCGTATAAATAACTTATAAGCGAAGTCTGACTGGTATCTGATGATGATGATGATGATAAGTTTAACGCCGCAATCAGATCGGCTAGCGAAGTTATAGAAGACGTGACAGTACTGGATGAAGTTACAGTAGTACTTGAAGTTGTTTTTGAACTATCTGCTGAAACGCCGCCGCTGGAACTTGTCGCTTTTTGCAGATATGTAGTATTTTCAGTTTCGCTAATTGAACCGTCCCCATCCGTATCAATAGAGCTAAATATTTCGTCAGCCTTGCTTTTGTTTTGGCTTCCAAGCACAGTTTCAAACTCGCTTTTACTGACTTTCCCATCAGAATCTTTATCAAGCGCTTTATAAATGCTTGAGTAGATTGAAGAGTAGGTACTACTAATTCCGCCAATTGAACTTGACATAATGTATACTCCTAAAAATGATTAATTAAATAATTAAAAGTGAAAGAATAATTCTTTCACTTTTATATTATCGAAATTGCAGGGGTATTATTTAGGAATTTACATATATATGTATAGGTCAAAACAGGGTTTTAAATGGCGCTTTTCGTCCAATTATGCCGATATTTTAGTTTATTTGCAGATGCTCATCGACATCATAGATTATTATAAACAGTCTTCTTATTCTGTATCGTCCTCTGTCTTTTTTTTGTCAACCTATTTCAGGACAATCCGAATCTCCTCCTTTTTAAGGAGGGGATTTAGGGGAGGCATCTTATTTCATCAAAATCATCTTTTTTGTTTCGGCATAATTATCGGCAATAAGCCTGTAAAAATATACTCCGCTTGTAAGTTTTTGGGCTCCTGTATTAAACTGCACGTCATACGTCCCGGCAGGTTTTTCTTCGTTTACAAGAGTCATAACTTCGCGGCCAAGAACGTCGAATATTTTCAACGAAACTTTTGAAGCCGTCTTAAGCGCATATTGAATGTTAGTAGACGGATTAAAAGGATTTGGATAATTCTGCTTTAGAGAAAAACCCTTTGGCAAACCGAGCGATCCGGTTTCCACTTTTGTTACTGTGGCGGAACTGTCAAACGATAAAATTCTTATTGCGTCTGCAACAACCACCGTGTTAGCTGTAGTTGCAGCATTGGAAATCTTAACGGAATTATTAGTATCCGCGTCAAAATAGTAAGAGCCAATATGGTTCCATTTTACGCCGTTTGCAGACTGATCAAGCCGCACTGTATCGGTTCCGTTCTTATGTTTAATAATAAAAGGAGTGTCTTTTGCTCTGTTTACTGCGGCAGTCCACCACGCATAAACGTCATATTTAGCAGATTTTGTTATAGCTGGTTTAAACTCTACATATTTATCCCCCGTCCCAATTGGCTGAGTAAGAGCGGGGGTATTATTCCAATATCCGGAGATAGTAGATTGAGTCCACCCGTCGCCAACAACGCGCGCTTCAGGATCGTCGGTATCGATTTTTTTGTTATAATAGCTTGGAGGCAATAACGGCAATGAATCGGCCGATACGACTGCAAGCATTGTAGTTACTGGACGCGATTCAGAAGGGGTATCCACTAGCTTATTCCCTATAGCCATTTGAGTTGAACCGCCGCCGTCAAGATTCATCGCTTCTACGCAGCCCAGGTTTATCATTATTTGAGCTAACTCAGTAAGGCCTACCCCAACGCTGTAAGAAGTCTGTCTGCCGTCGGCGACAATCAAGATACAATGATTATCCTTTGTAAACCCAACCGCGGTTCTCGGATCATTGTTGTCTAGCCCTACGCCGGAGCCCCAAAAAACTTCCTGATTATAAGTAATATTTGCAACGCCATTTTTAACTAACGTTGGTCCGCCGCCAATACCAGTTAAAAGATCGTAATAAGGCTGACCCTTGGCCTGGCTTGGCGAAGCTGCCGGAGTTCCGCTTACATTCTGGGTAGGCGAGTCAAATTTATATGTGTCAATTACTCTGTTGCCAAAATGATAAATCCAATCAACTGACATTTCGCGCGCTTCAGTAATTCCAAAGAAACTGCGGGTTAAAGTATAAACTTTACTATCTCTTGTAACGCTTTGTATATTTTTAGCCAATACTCCATCAGGAGATATACATGCCGAATATGACTCGGCCAAAGTTATATCAAAATATCCGCCATTTACTCCAGCTATTGCATTAACTCTGGGAACAAAATTGTTTACTGTTTCTTTTTTAGAAGCGACCGTTGAAAGGTACGATTTAATTGCAATTTTGGGATTGTTCATATCAACTTTAAGATACCATGTTTTAAGAAGGGGGGACGTTCTTTCGCCCTTATACAGCTCAACGCCATCCGGAAGGCTGTAGCTTGAAGTTACATTAGTCCAGGTTATAGTTTGCGCTTTAAGAATAAATACGCAGCAAAGCAGTAAGTAAATTATTTTTTTCATAATTCCAACAAAAAATTTTTAAATAACTGTTAAATATAACGAGCCCTACAATAAAAGGAAAAGATAGTTTAGCGCCCGAAAAATTTTTATGTTTTAACGTATTCAACTTTTTTGTAATTTATCTAATAAAATTGAAGTATTAAGTAATGAGATCTTTTAGCTATAGTTTTTTTTACAGGTTCTTTTTTCGTTATTGTAATATACCGGCAACTTTGGTTCTACTATTGTACTTTGTTTTGCTAAATACAGGGGCTCAAAGGGGTTATTATTATTACATACTATTTATTATAACGGCTTTTCTTATTTACAGGGTGAATAAATTTTATCTCCTTTTATATAAAATTATGCCTTTTAAAATAATTGCCGAAGACGAAAATCTTATCTGCACTGATTTTATATTTCGCAAAAATAAAATTGTGAAAATTAAATATGAAGATATCGGCAAACTTGAAGGGGGGATTTTTGAGAAAAAACTCAACTGGCTTATGAAAATTCACGATCGAAGAAATAACCTGTTTATAGGATTTTTTCAGCAGTTGAAAGGCTCAAAAACTCTTGAAACTATTATCCTTAATAAGATAACAGGCAAAGTCTACAATTCCGTCAGCTGTAAAATGGGACTGACAGAAAATCCGGGAAGATTCCAGAACTAACCCGGTTTACTTGTTTAATATATCTTCGTAGTATTGCTCGTACATAGGAACAATTTTAGAAATTTCAAATTTTTCTACGGCTCTGTTACGGGCATTTTCTGAAAAAAGCTTATATTTCTTTTCGTTTGTGAGCAGGTCTACTACGTATTTTGCCATTCTGTCAATATCGCCAATTTCTGCAATATAACCGCATTCATTATGCGCCACTAATTCCGGCAAACCGCCAACGCTTGAGCTGACAACCGGAAGCCCGCACGACATTGCTTCCAGCGCCGAAAGCCCAAAACTTTCCGACTGCGAAGGGATAAGAAAAACATCTGCCGCGTTTAGTATTTCAACCAATCCTTCCTGCTTTCCAAGAAATTTAACGTCGTCATAAAGGCCAAGTTCCCGGCTTAGTCTTTCGCATTCCGATCTGTCCGGACCGTCTCCAATCAACAGTAATTTACATGGGACTTCTTTTTTTACTTTTTCTAATATGCGTATTGTATCAGCGACTCTTTTTACCTGCCTGAAGTTTGACGTATGCACTAGTAGTTTTTCGTTTTTAGGCGCTATTCGCTTTGTACAGCAGGTTTTTTCGCACGGCTTAAATAGGTTTGTATCTATAAAGTTTGGAATTACCTCTATATCTTTTTCGATATTATAATTTGTTAAAGTTTTTTCTTTAAGAAATCGGGATACTGCCGTAACGCCATCGCTTTGCTCAATGCTGAATTTTACTAATGGGAGGAACGAAGGTTCCAGCCCTACAAGAGTGATATCGGTGCCATGCAGAGTGGTAATAACCTTTATATCGGTTTCTTCTTTTAGCATCTGTTTAGCTAAATACGCGCTGGTAGCGTGAGGAATTGCATAATGAACATGAAGCAAATCGAGCTTTTCATATTTTACCACTTCAACCATTTTACTTGCAAGCGCAAGGCTGTATAGCGGAAACTCAAAAAGAGGGTAATTGCTCATTTCAACTTCGTGAAATACAATATTCTCTATAAAATGATTCAGCCGAAATGGAAGAGCGTAACTTATAAAATGAATTGTGTGCCCTTTTAATGCAAGAGCCTTTCCAAGTTCGGACGCGACTACGCCGCTGCCTCCGTACGTTGGATAACAGGTAATGCCAATGTTCATGAACCAAAATCCTTTACTAATATAATAATGAACAATCCCTTTTATTTAGAGGTTCAAATTCTTGTTGTCAATATAAAGTAATTTATGTTAAATTAATTGGTTATTTTAAACACTTAAGAATTTTTTAATACTAATTATTTTTTAGGAGTCATACTTAATGGCATTAAGTATCGGAATAGTCGGCTTGCCAAATGTGGGCAAATCGACTCTTTTTAACGCGCTTACGAAAGCGCAAAATGCAGAATCGGCTAATTATCCTTTTTGTACAATTGAACCAAATAAAGCCGTTGTTCCTGTGCCTGACGAACGGTTAGACGAACTTGCAAAATTAGTTAATCCGCAAAGAATTGTTCACTCAACAGTCGATTTTGTTGATATCGCAGGATTAGTTAAAGGCGCGAGCAAAGGCGAAGGACTTGGAAATCAGTTCCTTGCAAATATAAAAGAAACTGAAGCGATTTTGCACGTGGTAAGATGCTTTGATAATGAAGACGTTGTGCATGTTGACGGAAGCGTAGATCCTTTAAGAGATATTGAAGTTATAGAAACCGAATTACTACTTGCCGATATTCAAACTCTTACAAAAAAAATTGAACGCCTGCAAAAAGCCGCCAAAGGCGATAAAACCGCAAAAGCCATCTGCGACGACGCTGAAGTTTTGTTAAATCATCTGAATGACGGGAAACCGGCTTCCACTTTTGAAGACAAAGAAAAAGACTCCATAAAGCAAATTTATAAAGAACTCGGCCTTATTACGGCAAAAGACGTAATTTATATTGCAAACGTAGACGAAGACGGCTTAAACGCCGATAACGATTATGTAAAACAAGTAATTGAATATGCGGGCAAAAAAGGAGCCGAAGCAATTAAAATTTCGGCAAAAGTTGAAGAAGAACTGATCGCTCTTGAAGACGACGAACGAAATGAGTTCCTTGCTTCGTACGGAGTTAAACAAAGCGGTCTTGAACAAATAATAAAAAAAGGATTCGCTTCGTTAGGCCTAATCAGCTTTTTAACGGCGGGTCCCAAAGAAGCCCGCGCATGGACAATCCACGTCGGCTGGCGCGCTCCGCAGGCCGCTTCGGTTATAC
>WSSedL1CaDRAFT_10000184_pt1 | contig 42974 bp, 52 predicted proteins | sample WetSurSL1Cattail_FD_9464 | JGI IMG/M metagenome (IMG submission 9464)
TCAGTTAAGAAAAAAGAAGACGTTCACAAAATGGCAGAAGCAAATAAGGCTTTCGCCCATTTCAAATGGTAAAGGATTGAGATAATAGATTATGGCAAGTAAGGTTAGTATAGATAAAGTAAGAAATATTGGTATTATGGCTCATATTGACGCCGGTAAAACCACTACCACAGAACGAGTACTGTTTTATACCGGTAAACTTCACCGTATTGGCGAAGTGCACGACGGAGCAGCTACGATGGACTGGATGGAGCAAGAAAAAGAGCGCGGTATTACTATAACCAGCGCGGCAACTACTTGCTTTTGGGAAAATCATCAAATTAATATTATTGATACTCCCGGACACGTTGATTTCACGGTTGAAGTTGAACGTTCTTTAAGAGTTCTTGATGGTGCTGTAGCTCTTTTCTGCGCAGTCGGCGGGGTTGAACCTCAATCTGAGACTGTTTGGAGACAAGCTGACAAATATTCTGTGCCAAGAATTGCTTTTATTAACAAGATGGATCGTACTGGCGCAGATTTTTATGCGGCAGTTCAGATGATAAAAGACAGATTGGGAGCAAACGCTATCCCATTAGATTTGCCAATCGGCGAAGGAGATCTGTTTAGAGGAACTATCGATCTTATCACGTTTACAGCAAGAATGTATAACGAAGAATCGTTGGGCGCAACTTTTGAGGAAATTCCGATTCCTGCAAGTCTAAAAGAGACTGCTAACAAATACAGAACTCAAATGTTAGAAGCAGTTTCTGAAATTGACGATACTCTTCTTGAGAAATATCTTGAAGGAAAAGAGATTACAGAAAGCGAAATTAAAAATGTGCTAAGAAAAGCTACTATCGCTAACAAAATTGTACCTGTTCTTTGCGGTTCAGCTTTTAAGAATAAAGGCGTTCAGCAATTACTTGACGCGATTGTTGATTTCTTACCTTCGCCTGTCGATGCTGGAGAAGTAGTTCTTCATCATACCGGCTTAAATGACGAAGTTACAAGAGTGCCAAATGAAACCGAAAAGTTTACCGCTTTAGCATTTAAGATAATGAATGATCCTTTTGTTGGTAAATTAACATTTTTTAGAGTATATTCGGGTTCGTTAAAAGCAGGTTCTTATGTTTTTAATTCCGTGAGCGGAAAAAAAGAAAGAATTGGAAGACTATTGCAGATGCACGCTAACCATCGCGAAGAAATTGAAAGCGTAAGAGCTGGAGATATAGCTGCAGCAGTAGGATTGAAATTTACACGTACAGGCGATACGCTTTGCGAAGAAGGCGATTCAGTAGTGATGGAAAGAATCGTATTCCCAGAGCCTGTAATAGAGATAGCTATTGAACCAAAAACAAAAGCGGATCAGGATAAATTATCCGAAGCGCTTACTAAATTGTCGGATGAAGATCCTACATTTAGAGTTAAAACAAATGAAGAAACAGGTCAGACACTTATAGCTGGCATGGGCGAACTTCACTTAGAGATATTAGTTGACAGAATGAAAAGAGAGTTTAATGTAGTGGCAAATGTTGGTAAACCACAGGTTGCATACAGAGAAACAATCACTCAGACAGTCGACGCAGAAGGAAAGTTTATTAAGCAATCGGGCGGTAGAGGAAAGTTTGGACACGTATGGATAGAGTTAGGCCCGAATGAAACAGGTAAAGGTTTTGAGTTTATAAATGGTATAGTTGGCGGAAGCGTTCCAAAAGAATATATTCCGGCAGTATCGGCAGGAATCCAGGAAGCATTGAAAAATGGCGTAATAGCAGGTTATCCTGTAGTTGATGTGAAAGCAAGATTATATGACGGTTCATATCACGAAGTGGATTCAGATGAGTTATCATTTAAGGTCGCTGGTTCTATGGCATTTAAGGAAGGCGCAAGAAAAGCTAAACCAATATTACTTGAACCGATTATGTCGGTAGAAATAGTAACTCCTGAAGATTATCTTGGCGACGTAATGGGCGATATCAATTCAAGAAGAGGAAAGATTGAAGGATTTGCCGCAAGAAAAGACGCACAGGTAATAAATGCAATGGTTCCTTTATCAGAAATGTTTGGCTATTCAACGGTGCTAAGATCAATGACGCAAGGAAGAGCAATCTACTCGATGCAATTCTCAAATTATGCGCAAGTGCCTAAGAATATAGCGGAAGAGATTTCTGAAAAATCCGCTGGTAAAGGTTGATCTAAACAGTTTGAAATAAAGAAACAATAAAGAATTTAAATAAAAGGAGATAAAGATGGCAAAGGAAAAATTTGATAGAAGCAAACCACACGTAAATATTGGAACTATAGGGCATGTTGATCATGGTAAAACTACGCTGACAGCTGCCATCACTATGGCTCTTGCAAGAAAAGGATTGTCACAGATAAGAACATTTGATAGTATTGATAATGCCCCTGAAGAAAGAGAAAGAGGTATTACAATTGCAACAGCTCACGTAGAGTATTCAACTGCAAACAGACACTATGCACACGTTGACTGTCCTGGTCACGCCGATTATGTAAAAAACATGATTACTGGCGCAGCTCAAATGGATGGAGCAATATTAGTGGTTGCAGCTACAGATGGTCCTATGCCTCAGACTCGTGAACATATCTTGTTAGCACGTCAAGTAGGCGTTCCAAAAATAGTAGTATTTTTGAATAAAGTAGATTTAGTTGACGATCCTGAACTTATCGAATTAGTAGAAGAAGAATTAAGAGATTTATTAAAACAATATGAATTCCCTGGCGATGAGATTCCAATCATTAAAGGTTCTGCATTAAAAGCTCTTGAAGCTGGCGCAAGCAATGCAGAGATAACCGATGAAAGATATAATTGCATCTGGGAGTTAATGGATCAGGTTGATTCTTATGTTCCATTGCCTGCAAGAGACGTTGATAAACCTTTCTTAATGCCTGTGGAAGACGTTTTCTCGATCACTGGTCGTGGAACTGTTGCTACTGGTAGAGTAGAAAGAGGTCAAGTTAAGATACAGGAAGAAGTTGAACTTATCGGTTTAGGTCTTCGTAAAAAGACAGTAGTAACCGGTATTGAAATGTTCAGAAAAGAATTAGATTCAGCTATGGCTGGAGATAATGCCGGTATCTTATTAAGAGGCGTAGACAAAAATGAAATCGAAAGAGGAATGGTACTAGCTAAAACTGGCTCAATTACTCCTCATAGCTTATTCGAAGGCGAAGTTTACATCCTTTCAAAAGAAGAAGGCGGACGTCATACTCCATTTTTCAAAGGTTACAGACCACAGTTCTATTTTAGAACGACAGATGTAACTGGCGTTGCTGAATTACCTGAAGGAACTGAAATGGTTATGCCAGGCGATAAAGTTAAATTGAAAATTGAATTGATTACAGATATCGCAATGGAAGAAGGATTAAAATTCTCCATTAGAGAAGGCGGCAGAACAGTTGGCGCAGGTATCGTAACAAAGATCTTTAAATAATAAATAAAAATTTCCAAGATAGGGAGTTCACGCTCCCTTTCTCTATCTAAAAATTAATAGGAGTACTTAAGTGCCTGGTCAAAAGATTAGAATAAAGTTGAAATCTTACGATCATATCTTAATTGATAAGTCAACTGAGAAGATTATAAAAACTGTAAGAAGCACAGGAGCTGTTGTTTCAGGTCCGATTCCATTACCAACAAAACGTACTTTATATACCGTTTTAAGATCGCCACACGTTGATAAAAAATCCAGGGAACAATTTGAAACCCGGGCACATAAAAGAATTATTGATATTCATAACTCAAATAATAAAACTGTGGACTCGCTAAGTAAATTAGATATTCCCGCAGGTGTAGATATTGAGATAAAGCTTTAATGTAATTTGGAGTTAAGATGTCTGGATTGTTAGGTAAAAAAATAGGAATGACGAGTATATTTGGTAACGACGGAGAAATAATTCCGGTTACTGTAATTGAAGCTGGACCATGCAGAGTGGTTACAATCAAAACCGTAAAAAAAGACGGTTATGATGCCGTTCAATTGGGATATGGCTCTCGTAAAGAAAAAAATGTGACAAAACCTGTCGCTGGTCAATATAAGAAAAATCAGTTGCCATATTCGTCTGTATTGAAAGAATTTAGAGACGTAGAACTTGCCGATTATAAAATTGGCGATGAAATTAAGGCTGATTTCTTTAAAGAAGGCGATTTGATAAAAATCAAAGGCCGCAGTAAAGGCAAAGGTTTTCAAGGCGTAATGAAGCGTCATGGTTTTAGCGGCGTAGGCGGCACAACTCATGGTCAGAGCGATAGATTAAGAGCGCCAGGTTCAATAGGCTCAAGTTCATATCCATCAAGAGTTTTTAAGGGTATGAGAATGGCCGGCAGAATGGGATATGATAATATAACAGTTGCAAACCTTAAAGTAGTTAAGGTAGACGCTGAACAAAATCTTATCATGGTAAAAGGCGCTATCCCAGGACCTAAAAGTTCAATTGTTGAATTGTTAAAGAAGTAATTTGGTAAAAAAATGACATTAGATATATTTAAAATAGATGGTTCTGCTTCGGGAGAAAAGGTTGAATTGAAAGACGATATCTTTTCTATAACTCCAAATGACCACGTTATTTATTTAGCCGTAAAATCGTATCTTGCAAACCAAAGGCAAGGAACTTCAAAATCTAAAGAAAGAAGCGAAGTAAGCGGCGGCGGTAAAAAACCATGGAAGCAAAAAGGACGCGGCGGAGCACGCGCTGGTACGTCAAGATCTCCTTTGTGGGTCGGCGGAGGTACGGTTTTTGGACCTAGACCAAGAGACTATCGTACTTCATTACCAAAAAAGGTAAAACAACTTGCAAGAAAATCGGCTCTTAGCTATAAAGTTAAAGACGAACAAATATTAGTTGTTGAAGATTTTAATTTCGAAGTCCCAAAAACTAAAGAATTTATTGCTGTGCTAAACAACCTGAAAGTTAATGGAAAAAAAGTATTACTTCTTACATCTTCAAAACTTGAAAATGTATATAAATCAGGTAGAAATGTCGAGAAAATAAAGATATTGAATGCAGCAAACGCTTCTACTTATGATATTTTGAACAATCAGGTTTTAATTCTTCAGAAAAGCGCAATTGAAGAAATTTACAAAACCTTTAATAAAACAGATGAGGTTGTAGATTAATTATGCATGATGTATTAATAAAACCATTGTTAACGGAAAAGTTATCAAATTTATCTGCGGCTCAAGGAAAATACGGATTTATTGTTGGAGCTGTTTATAATAAGATAGAGATCGCAAAAGCGATAGAAAAAAAGTTTAATGTTCATGTTGATAGCGTTAGAACCATGAATTATGACGGAAAATTAAAAACGCAATTTAGAAAAGGCGGAAGATTTACTGGTAAAACTGTAAGTTTTAAGAAAGCGCTTATAACCTTGAAAAAAGGTGAAACAATTGATTTATTTGAGCAATCGTAGCAGCAAATTGTAATCGGAGTTTAGATTAATGGCTATTAAAAAATTCAAACCAAATACCCCTGGCACGCGATTTATGTCAGTGTCAACTTTTGAGGAGATAACAAAAACAACTCCTGAAAAAAGTTTATTGACATCTATACATAAAAGCGGCGGTCGTAATAACTTAGGACATATAACAGCGCGTCACATTGGCGGCGGTCATAAGAGAAAATACAGAATAATAGATTTTAAAAGAGATAAAGCAGGCGTGCCTGCAAAAGTATTCTCTATAGAATATGATCCTAATAGAACATCAAGAATTGCTCTTTTACATTATGCTGACGGCGAAAAAAGATATATACTCGCTCCAGACGGATTAAAAGTAGGCGAAACAATTACTTCTGGATCAGGCAGCGAGATTAAGGTAGGCAACGCTCTACCAGTAAAGGAAATGCCGTTAGGAAGTTTTCTTCATAATGTTGAAATGAAACCTGGTAAAGGCGGTCAGTTAGGCAGAAGCGCAGGATCATCATTACAATTGATGGCTAAAGACGGCGATTATGCTCAGTTAAAAATGCCTTCAGGCGAAGTAAGATTAATAAGACTTGAATGTATGGCTACTTATGGAGTGGTTGGAAACATAGACCATGAAAACATAAGTCTTGGTAAAGCTGGCAGAACACGCTGGATGGGAAGACGCTCCAAAGTCAGAGGCGTTGCAATGAACCCGGTAGATCACCCAATGGGCGGCGGCGAAGGAAAAACTTCAGGCGGCGGTCATCCAGTATCGCCATGGGGTCAGAAAGCAAAAGGCTTGAAGACAAGAAAGCACAAAAAAGAGTCAAGTAAATTTATTGTAAAAAGACGAACTAAATAGAGATATATATGCCAAGGTCAGTAAAAAAAGGTCCATTTATTAGCTTAAAGTTACTAAAAAAAATAAATCAGTTAAATGATAGTAACCAAAAGAAAATAATTAAAACTTGGTCAAGAGCTTCTACAATATCACCAGATTTTGTAGGGCACACAGTTGCAGTCCATAACGGGAATAAAATGATTCCTGTTTATATAACAGAAAACATGGTAGGCCATAAATTAGGAGAGTTTTCTCCGACAAGAATATTTAGAGGTCATCCAGGGACTAAAGCTGAAAAAGCATCAAAAGCTAAATAAATTGAGGAAAAATGGAAGCATTAGCAATAAATAGGTATATAGGTTCATCTCCAAGAAAGATGAGGTTAGTAATAGATTTGGTCAGAGGAATATCTGTGGATAAAGCATTGGAGATATTGCATTTTTCGGCTAAACATTCTTCAAGAGATGCAGAAAAAGTTTTAAGATCCGCTGTGGCAAATCTTGTAAATAAAGAAGATGCAAAGAGAATAGAACCATCTGATTTATATGTAAAAGAAGTTTTTGTTGACCAAGGTCCAACTCAGAAGAGAATTTCGCCTGCTCCAATGGGCAGAGCATATAGAATAAGAAAAAGATCTTGTCATTTAACAATTGTAGTTGCAACTAAAGCATAATTTTTAGGAGGCGTTTTTTGGGACAAAAAGTAAACCCAATAGGATTAAGAGTCGGAATTATTAGAGGTTGGGACTCTAACTGGTATGAAAACAAGAGTTATTCATCTAAGTTAAAAGAAGATAGTAAATTACGGTCATATGTCCGCAACAGACTAAAAAAAGCGGGTATCGCAAGAATTGTAATAGACCGGACCTCAAAGAATATAATATTAACAATACATACATCACGTCCCGGTGTTGTAATTGGAAAAAGCGGTAAAGAAATTACGCAGTTAGAACAAGAATTAAAGAAAGTAACAGATAAAGACGTAAAAGTACAGATAACCGAGATCAAGAGACCAGAATTAGACGCTTATCTTGTTTCAGAAAATATTGCAACTCAGATAGAAGGAAGAGTATCTTTCAGAAGAGCGATGAAAATGGCAATAACTTCAGCGATGCGTATGGGAGCCGAAGGAATTAGAATTATGTGCGCAGGACGTTTAGGCGGCGCTGAAATGGCAAGAACTGAACAATACAAAGAAGGAAGAATTCCACTTCACACAATAAGAGCCGATATCGACTATGCATCAAACAGAGCAGAAACGATTTACGGAGCAGTTGGAATAAAAGTATGGATCTGTAAAGGTGAAATACTAGGTAAGAGAGTTACAGATTAAACCCTGAGGAGATTTAAGTTATGTTAATGCCCAAAAGAGTAAAGTATAGAAAGTCGCAGCGCGGAAGAATGTGTGGAAAAGCGTATCGTGGAAGTTCTGTTGATTTTGGCGATTTCGGATTAAAAGCTTTAGAACCACATTGGATAACCAGCAGGCAGATAGAAGCATGCCGCGTAGCGCTATCAAGAAAAATGAAAAGAGATGGGAAGGTATGGATAAGAATATTCCCAGATAAACCGGTTTCAAAAAAACCATTAGAAACAAGAATGGGTAAAGGAAAAGGAGCTCCTGAATTTTGGGTAGCTGTTGTAAAGCCTGGAAGAGTCTTGTTTGAAGTTTCCGGCGTTTCGAGAGAAATAGCAGAAGAAGCATTAAGAACTTGTTCGTATAAGTTACCTATAAAAACAAAGGTTGTTTCAAGACCGGATTACGAATAAACAAGAGGATTAGTAATAAATGAAGACACAAGATATAAGAGAATTAAGCGTAGAAGATATTGAGAAAAAGATATCTGAAGAAGAAGGCAACATGGTTGATCTTCGGTTTACGCATCAATTAAAACAGTTAACAAATACTGCAAAAATAAAATTAACTCGAAAAGATATTGCTAAATTGAAAACGGTACTGAGAGAGAAAGAAATTGCAGCTATAAAGTCTGAAAAAAAAGAGGGAGTTAATTAGTATTTATGGAAGAAAGAGCGCTAAGAAAAACCCGTACAGGTCTTGTCACAAGCGACAAGATGGACAAAAGCATAACAATTGCAATAATCAGACGTGTACCGCATCCTTTGTACAAAAAGTATTCTAAAAAGACTACTAAGTTAATGGCTCACGATGAGAAAAATGAATGTAAAATAGGCGATTTAGTAAAAGTTATGGAAACAAGGCCATTAAGTGCAAAAAAAAGATGGCGTTTAGTAGAAATAATTGAAAAAGCCAAGTAGTAAAAGCAAGGAGTTATAGGAATGATTCAAGAAGAAACTAATCTAGTTGTTGCCGATAATTCAGGCGCCAAAAGAGTTCGGTGCATCAGAGTACTTGGCGGTAGCGGAAGGCAATATGCCAGTGTTGGCGATTTAATTGTAGTCGCTGTGAAATCGGCTATTCCTAATGGAACAGTAAAAAAAGGCGAAGTTTCACGGGCAGTAATTGTTAGAACTAAAAAAGAAGTAAGACGCAAAGACGGTTCTTATATAAGATTTGACGAAAATGCAGCAGTTTTAATTAACGCGCAAAATGAGCCAAAAGGCACGCGTATATTTGGACCTGTGGCAAGAGAACTTAGAGAAAAACAATTTATGAAAATTGTTTCATTAGCTCCAGAAGTTTTATAATCGATTTGGGTAATCTATGAAAATTCGTAAAAATGACAGTGTGAAAGTAATAACCGGCAACGATAATGGTAAAACCGGTAAGGTATTAAAAGTCTTTCTACAGGAATCTAAAATTATAGTTGAAGGTATAAACCTTAAGAAAAGACATACTAAGCCGAGTCAGAAGAATCCACAGGGCGGAATTATCGAACAGGAAGCCCCAATACATTTTTCTAATGTGTTACCGTTGGATCCGAAAACAAATAAACCTACAAGAGTTGGAACGCAGATAATAATTGACGAGAAGACCGGCAAAAAGAAACGAGCTAGAATTAGTAGATCAAGCGGCGAAATGTTTCAACAATAATTTTTAAATTATCTACTTAGGCAAGAAAAAAAATGGCAGATAAAAAGCAAAAAACAGAAGTTTCTGAAAAAAAATCAAAAGCTCCTAAAAAAGTAGCGGCTGAAGCTCCTGCTCCAAAATCGGAAGTAGCCGAAGCAAAAATTCCTAATAGACTTGGAAGTATTTATAAAAAAGAAATAGTTCCTGCATTAAAAACGAAATTTGAATATAAAAGCGTTATGCAGGTTCCAAAGCTAAACAAAATAGTTGTTAATATGGGCTTAGGCGCAGCAGTTTCAGATCCTAAGATATTAGACGAAGCTGTAAAACAATTAGAAGCTATTACAGGACAAAAAGCAAGTATCCGTAAAGCTAAGAAAGCTATTTCAAATTTCAAGTTGCGTGAAGGTTTAAGTATTGGAGCGATGGTAACTCTAAGAAAAGAAAAAATGTATGAATTCTTAGACAGATTTGTAAATATAGCTTTGCCAAGCGTAAGAGATTTTAAGGGTCTATCTGATAAATCGTTTGATGGTAGAGGCAATTACACTGTAGGAATTAGAGAGCAGACAATTTTCCCTGAAATAGACGTTGATAAAATTACTAAAGTGTTAGGAATGGATATTACTTTTGTTACCACTGCAAATACAGATAACGAGGCTTATGAATTATTACAAGCCTTTAAAGTACCATTTACAAAAAAAGAAATTAAAACAGCATAAAAGGGATTTTAATGGCTAGAAAAAGCTTAATAGCAAGAGAAGCAAAAAGACAAAAGTTAGTTGAGCAATACTCAAAGCTAAGAAAAGAATTGAAAGAAAAAGGCGATTACGATGGGTTGCAAGCTATACCAAAGAACGCTTCGCCGGTCAGGTTGCATAACAGATGTATGTTTACGGGGCGCGCAAGAAGTTATTACAGAAAGTTTGGAATATCTCGTTTAGTACTTAGAGAAATGGCATTAAAAGGCGAAATTCCAGGATTAAAAAAGTCAAGTTGGTAAAAGGAGAATTATGGCTGTAACAGATTCAATAGCAGATTTCTTAACAAGAATAAGAAATGCTTCTAAAGCAAAAAAAGTAAAAGTTGATATACCGTCTTCTGGTATGAAAAAAAGTTTAGCGGAAATTTTGGTAAATCAAAGTTTTATTAATTCTTATACCTTAATTGAAGATAATAAGCAAAACGTTTTAAGAATACAATTAAAATATGTAAGCGGTAGACCGGCTATAACCGGATTAAAAAGAATAAGTAAGCCTGGCTTAAGATTATATTCTCCTGTTGAAAAATTACCCCGCGTATTAAACGGCTTGGGTATAGCGGTTATTTCTACGTCAAAAGGCTTGTTGACAGATAAAGAAGCAAGAAAACTCTCCCAAGGCGGGGAAGTTGTTTGTCATATTTGGTAATATTATAGAATGGAGTTTTAAGTGTCACGAATTGGTAAAAAAATAGTTATAATTCCTAATGGCGTAACAGTTACGCTAAAAGATGGAATATTCAAGGCAAAAGGCCCAAAAGGCGAACTTGAAATGAAAGTTCATCCAGCTATGACAGTAAATATAGTTAATGAAGAACTTACAGTTGTAAGACCAGATGATACGAAACAAAATAAAGCGCTTCATGGATTAACAAGAGCTTTGATACAGAATATAATCGACGGAATTACAGTTGGTTATTCAAAGACTTTGGATTTCGTAGGAGTTGGTTATAGAACTGAAATGAAAGGACAGAATATTTTAATCAATATTGGCTTTTCTCATCCTATTTATTTTTTGCCTCCGGAAGGAATTACTTTTGCTACTCCTGTTCCTACTCAAATTGTAATATCTGGAACAGATAAACAATTAGTTGGGCTTGTTGCCGCAAAGATTCGTTCTATCAGACCTCCTGAACCATACAAAGGCAAAGGCATTAAATATTCTGATGAACAGATTATAAGAAAAGCAGGAAAAACTGCAGGTAAATAAATAATAGGGCGCATTGAAAATGATTGGAAAAAATAAAAATTCAAGAGAAAGAGCTAAAATTAAAATTCGCAAAAAATTGTCCGGAATTACTGAAAGACCGAGACTAACTGTTTTTAGAAGTTTGAATAATATATATGCCCAGGTTATTGATGATACTACCGGAAAGACATTAGTTTCAGCCTCTTCTTTATCGAAGGAAATTGCAGAAGAATTAAAAGCCGCAGGCGCTAAAAAAGCAAAAAGCAAATTAGTAGGCGCTTTAGTAGCAAAAAAAGCAATAGAGAGTAAAATCTCTACAGTAGTATTCGATAGAAATGGTTATAGATACCATGGCAGAGTACAAGCCGTAGCCGAAGGCGCAAGAGAAGGCGGATTAAAATTTTAGTTAGTTATTTTATTGTTTGCCCGATCGTCTAATGGTAGGACAACGCCCTTTGGAGGCGTATGCAGAGGTTCGAATCCTCTTCGGGCAGCAAAAGTTAATAAAACAGTACATTTTTGGAGTAACAATTGAAAACAGTTAGAAATGAAGCAGATGGACTTAAAGAAAAAGTCGTCCATATAAACAGAGTTGCAAAGGTAGTTAAAGGCGGTAGAAGATTTAGCTTTAATGCTATTGTGGTTGTAGGTAACGGAGCTGGAACTGTTGGAATTGGACTTGGGAAAGCAAATGAAGTTACCGATGCAATATCTAAAGGTATCGATGACGCTAAGAAGAATTTAGTTAAAGTGAAAATACACAAAGGTACTGTTCCGCACGAAATTATTGGTAAGTTTGGAGCTGGAAAAGTTCTTCTTAAACCTGCATCGCCAGGAACCGGCTTAATTGCTGGCGGCGGCGTTAGAGCCGTATTAGAAGCTGCAGGCGTTCAGGATATTTTAACAAAATCGTTAGGTTCAAGCAATCCTCATAATCAGGTAAAAGCTACGTTGAGCGGTTTACAGAATTTAATTGATGCAAGCAAGATGGCTACCAAAAGACAATTGTCGGTTGCTGAATTATTTAGTTTATAATGAGGTCAGTGATGAGTAAGAAAATTAAAGTTACACAAGTTAGAAGCGTTATTGATAGACCTAAAAGACAGAAACGTACTATCGAAGCTCTTGGTTTAGGAAGACCTAATTATGTAAAAATACATAATGACACTCCGCAGATCAGAGGCATGGTTAATAGAGTTTCACATTTGGTAATAATTGAAGAAATTAACGATTAGTAAGGTATTATAATGGATATTCTAAGTAATTTAACGTACGCAAAAGGTTCTCACAAGAATAAAAAAAGAGTCGGTCGTGGAGAAGGTTCAGGTCATGGCGGTAATGCTACTAATGGTATGAACGGTCAATTGTCCAGATCTGGTTCAAAGCACAGAGCTTGGTTTGAGGGCGGTCAGATGCCTTTACAAAGAAGAATACCAAAATTTGGCTTTACAAATATATTCAAAGTTTATAGCCAGGTATTAAATGTTGGCGATATTCAAAGAGCTTTAGAAGAAGAAAAAATTAAAGGCTCTGAAATAACAATTGAAGCTCTCTATAAGGCAGGTCTTGTTTCAACTTTAAGAAAACCTGTTAAAATTTTAGGTAATGGTGAAATTAAGTCAAAAATTAAAATTGATGCCCATGCTTTCAGCACATCTGCAAAGGATAAAATTGAAGCAGTAGGCGGTTCCATTAACAAGATATAATAGAGTTTAAATGTCAAAAATAGTAGATACATTCAGAAACATTTTTAAAATTCATGAGTTACGACAAAGAATTTTATATACTCTTGGGCTGTTATTAGTCGTAAGATTAGGCGCGCATATTACAATCCCTGGAGTTGATACGGCTTTATTGGCCGAATCAATGAAAAACCAATCATCTGATAACTTGTTTGGTTTATATGATTTATTTGTGGGGGGCGCATTTCATAATGCTGCTATTTTTGCTTTAGGTATAATGCCTTACATCAGCGCTTCTATTATTCTTCAACTTGGCGGAGCTGTTGTTCCTTATCTTCAAAAGCTTCAGCAGGAAGGAGAAGAAGGAAGAAAGAAAATTACTCAGTGGACCCGTTACGGAACAGTTTTTATTTCCGCTATGCAAGCCTGGGGCGTTACTATAAGACTAAATAATCTAAATGTTCAGGGAATGTCAATTATCCCTTCTTCTGTTCATGGTTTTAGTTTTATAGTTTCTACTATTATTATACTAACTGCCGGCACTGTCTTTATGATGTGGCTAGGCGAGCAAATTACTGATAAGGGTTTAGGCAACGGTATTTCGCTTATTATCTTCATTGGTATTATTGATAGATTCCCTTATGCATTGCTTGACGAAGTAAGATTAATTTCTTCTGGTGCAAGAAGCATAGTTGTTGAAATTATAATCTTTGCTTTTATGGCTCTCATTATTGCAGGCGTAGTTTTGGTTACGCAGGGAACAAGAAGAATTCCCGTTCAGTATGCAAAAAGAGTAGTTGGTAGAAAAGTTTACGGCGGAGTTACACAATACATTCCGTTAAGAGTTAATACTGCAGGAGTTATGCCTATCATATTTGCACAGTCAATTATGTTTATACCTAATACAGTTTTGGCATTTTTCCCAAACAATGAGTTTTTACAAGGCGTATCCGGATATTTTGTTCATACATCAGCAACATATTCAATTATATATGCTTTAATAATAGTTTTCTTTACATATTTCTATACGGCTATTGCATTTAATCCAAAAGACGTAGCAGACAATATGAAAAAACAAGGCGGTTTTATTCCAGGAATCAGACCCGGAAAACAAACTTCAGATTTTATTGATAATATATTAACTAAGATTACATTACCTGGTTCGGTTTTCTTAGCAATTATAGCTATATTACCAGCATTCGTTTCTAACTTTGGCATATCAGGGCAGTTTGCATCGTTTTTCGGCGGTACAAGTCTTCTGATTGTTGTTGGAGTTGCTTTAGATACTTTGCAGCAAATAGAATCTCATTTAATTATGCGCCATTATGATGGCTTTATGAAATCAGGTAAAATTAAAGGAAGAAGATAGTAGTTACCGTGATTTATATCAAAACAAAAACAGAAATTGATTTTATTAGAGAAAGTTGCAGATTAGTAGCAGAAACATTACAGTTAGTGAAAGGACATATAAGAGAAGGCATTACAACCAGAGAGTTAGATCAGATAGCTGAAGATTATATACTTAGTAATAATGCAGTTTCGGCTTCTAAAGGTTACGCTCCAGGTTGGGCTCCTCCTTATCCTGCGGCAATTTGCATATCGGTAGACGATGAAGTAGTTCATGGAATACCTGGAGATAGAGTTCTTAAAAATGGTGAAATAGTATCTCTTGACATTACAGTTAAGAAAAACAGATATTTTGGCGACGCAGCTTTAACAGTTGCAGTAGGCGAGATATCAGAAGATAAAAAGAAATTGATGGCAGTAACAGAAAGATCTTTATATCTGGGAATAGCTGAAGTTAAAGAGGACAACAGAATACATGATATTTCTGCAGCGGTTCAAGAGTATGTAGAAAGCAATGGCTTTTCCGTTGTGAGAGATCTTACTGGTCATGGAGTAGGAAAGTTTTTGCACGAAGATCCTTCGATTCCTAATTTTGGAGTTAGAGGCACAGGAAAGAAATTAAAGAGCGGAATGACAATCGCTATCGAACCGATGGTCAATATGGGCAAATACGACGTAGTAACAGCGCGAGACGGTTGGACAATAAAAACCAAAGACGCGTCTCCTGCAGCTCATTATGAACATACGGTTCTTGTAAATAAAAATCAATGTGAAATATTAACAGTATGCTAAATGTCTAAACAAGGTCCTATAAAAGTAGATGGAATCGTCACAGAGACCTTACCAAACGCTCACTTTAAAGTGAAGCTTGATAATGGGCACGAAATACTGGCTCACATTTCTGGTAAAATGAGAATGCATTTTATAAAAATATTAGTCGGCGATAAAGTTTCTATTGAATTATCTCCTTATGATTTGAGTAAGGGAAGAATAACATATAGATATAAATAGTGGAGCAAAAATGAAAGTAAGAGCATCAGTAAAAAAAATCTGCGATAATTGTAAAGTTATTAAACGCAAAGGCGTCGTAAGGGTAATTTGCAAGAACCCAAAACATAAACAACGTCAAGGTTAAAAAGTATTTAAGGAGAAATGTAATTGGCTCGAATAGCTGGTGTAGATTTACCAAAAAATAAGAAAGTCCTTTACGGATTACAATATATTTATGGCATTGGGCCAAAAATAGCTACTGTTATATTACAGACAGCAAAAGTAGATCCGATAAAAAAAGTTTCAGACCTTACTGAAGAAGAAATTGCAGAAATAAGAGCAATTATGACTTCAGATTATAAAGTAGAAGGAGCTTTACGTTCTGAAATACAACAGAACATAAAACGTTTGATGGATATTGGCTCATACAGAGGAATTCGTCATCGTAAGAGTCTTCCTGCAAGAGGTCAAAGGACAAGAACAAACTCGAGAACGAGAAAAGGTAAACGTAAAACAGTAGCCGGTAAGAAGAAAGCGCCGACTAAGAAATAATGATTGTTTAATTTGGAGGTTTAAGTTTTGGCTAAAGTGTTAAAAAAAGCTAAGAAAAAATCACATGTTGATTCCAATGGTGTGGCGCATATTAAAGCGACATTTAATAATGTTTTGGTGACGTTGACTGATATTTATGGCAATACTATTTCATGGTCGTCAGCCGGAAAGAATGGATTTAAAGGTTCAAGGAAAAATACTCCTTTTGCAGCTCAAGTATCTGCAGAATCTGCGGCAAAAGAAGCATATGATTTAGGTTTAAGAAGAGTTGACGTATTTATAAAAGGACCTGGCGCCGGTAGAGAAGCTGCTATTAGAGCTTTAAATACAGCAGGGTTAGAAGTATCTTCAATTAAAGACGTTACTCCTATACCACATAATGGATGCAGAGCTCCTAAGAGAAGAAGAGTTTAATTTAAACGGAGAGTTAACTAAATGGCAAGATATACAGACTCAGTTTGCAAGTTATGCAGAAGAGAAAAACAAAAATTGTTTCTGAAAGGTCAAAAGTGTTATAGTGAAAAGTGTCCGATCGAAGGAAGAAATTACCCTCCAGGACAGCATGGCTTGAATAGAAGAGCGAAAATATCGGAATATGGCATTCAATTAAGAGAAAAACAGAAAATTAAAAGAATGTATGGTCTTTTAGAGACCCAATTTAGGAACTACTTTGAAACTGCAAATAAGTCCAAAGGCGTTACTGGAGAGAATTTAATAAAAGTTTTAGAGAGAAGATTAGATAATGTAGTTTATAGATTAGGTTTTGCGCCTTCAAGAAAATCGGCAAGACAATTAATAAAACATAGACACGTTGTTGTTAACGATCAATCTGTAGATATTCCATCATATTTATTGGTAGCTGGCGATACGATTAAAATTAAAGAAAAGAGTAAGAAATTAGATTCGATTCACGATTCGCTTAAAAGAGTTAAAGATAATACATATTCTTGGTTATCGGTAGATAAAGCTTCTTTGTCTGGAACATTCTTACAAATTCCTGAAAGAGCTGATGTTCCTCTAAATGCCAACGAACAATTAGTAGTTGAGCTTTATTCCAAATAAATAAGTTTTAGAGAAATTTTTAGAGGATGGATAAATGAGTGTTATACATATAAATATGCCAGAAGCAGTAGTTTTGGATGAAGCAAGTTATACTGATACTTTTGGTAGATTTTCGCTTCAGCCTTTAGATAGAGGTTTCGGAGTAACATTAGGGAATTCTTTGCGCAGAGTATTGCTTGGTTCTCTAACTGGCTGCGCTATTACCGCTATCAAAATTAGTTCAGTTTTACATGAGTTTACTACTATCCCTGGCGTTGTTGAAGATGTTGCAGAAATTATATTGAATCTGAAACAAGTAAGACTAAAACTAATAAATAAAAAACCTGGCAAAATTGAATTATCTTTCAATTCTGAAGGAGAATTCAAAGCTGGAGATATTCAGAAAAATAGCGCTGACGTTGAAGTATTAAATCCTGATCTTCATATTGCTACCCTTAATAAAGGCGCAAAATTTGATATTGAATTAAGAGTTGGAAGAGGAAAAGGTTATGTTCCTTCCACTGAACAGGTTATTCAGGATCAAGTGATAGGCATTATTCCAATTGATTCTATTTTTACGCCGTTAAAAAATGTTAAGTATGATATTGAAAATGTGAGAATTGGCGATAAAAACGATTATGAAAAATTAACAATTGAAATTCAAACTGACGGTTCAATTACGCCTGACGACGCATTGACTCAGGCAGCTAAAATTCTTAAAGATCATATTCAGTTATTTATCAATTTTGATATTGAACAGGAAGAAGAACAAACCGTTACGCAAAAAGATAGCGAAAAAGAAAGAATTAAAAAGATACTTTTAACAAGCGTAGACGATCTTGAACTTAGCGTTAGATCTCATAACTGCCTGAAAGCAGCTAATATTAAAAATCTTGCTGAATTAGTCAGAAAAGATGAATCTGAAATGTTAAAGTTCAGAAATTTCGGAAGAAAATCATTAGCCGAATTAATGGAAATAGTTGAAAATCTGGGACTTGAATTCGGTATGGATGTAGATAAATATATTAAAGATGATCCAGAAAACAATTAATCAGAAAAGGTTGTAAATGAGACACGGAGTTAAAGGAAGAAAATTAGGAAGAACAGCAAGCCATCGCCTGGCAACTTTGAAATCGCTTGCAACTTCTGTATTTAAATACAAAAGAATTAAAACTACTGTAGCTAAAGCTAAAGAAGCTAGACATCTTGTTGATAAATTAATTACAAAAGCTAAAAGGAATGACGTTCATTCAAGAAGACTTGTAGCTCAGTATATTAACGATAAAGATGTAGTAAAAGAACTTTTTGACGAAGTAGTAGCTAAAATTGGCGAAAGACAAGGCGGCTATACAAGAGTTATTAAAACTGGTCAAAGATTAGGCGATGCTGCAGAAATGGCAATTCTTGAGCTTGTTGATTATAATGACGTAGTAAACGAAAAAGCTACTGAAAATAAAGAAAAAAGAGAAGCAAAAGCTCAGGCTAAGAAAGAAGCCGAAGAAGCTAATGTTGTTGAAGAATCAGCGCAAGAATCAGCTAAAGCAGAAAAATAACCTTATTTTATTTTTAATCTAAAGAGTAGTCGGAATAAATCCGGTTACTCTTTTTTTATTTATGTTTAACAAGCAAACTTTAATAACAACAGCATTTAGTCTTAAGGATTTACCAAAGCGTAATTTGCCAGAAGTTATATTGTGCGGCCGTTCTAATGTGGGAAAATCTTCCTTAATAAATTCCTTCTTTAACAATAGCAAACTTGCAAAAACCAGTTCAACTCCAGGTAAAACAAGATCAATTAACTATTATCTGATTGACGATAATTTTTATATTGTCGATCTACCAGGTTATGGCTATGCAAAAACCAGTCTTAAAGAAAGGGCTTATTGGGGTAATCTTATGTTCGATTATCTTGCCGCTTCAAAAAATATAAGCTTCGCATTTCAGCTAATTGATAGCAGGCATAAACCAACCAGCTTGGATGTTGAATTAAAAAAATTATTAGAGTTTCATAGTATTAACTATAAAATAATTCTTACTAAGGCCGATAAACTTAATCAGTCTGAATTAGCAAAAGCAAAAAATGGCATAAAAGATTATGCCCCGCAATTAAGTATTAATGAGGATATAGTTTTATATTCTACATTAAAAAGCACAGGTTCAAAGGAACTTGCAAATATTTTGAAAATGTTTTATTAATAAGCCAAATGCCTTATTTTAAGTAAGCTATTGCAATTAAACATTACTAAAATTATATTAAAGTTTTAAATAATCACAGAAAATTTAGGTCTTGCTGATAGATGGATCAAAGACAAAAAAAACGAATATTAATCTTTTTAATCTTTCCTGTTTTACTCGCAGTTCTGTTATATTTTGACGATCCTATCATTAAAGCAATTGTTTCGATAATAATGCTTGTATATGTCGGTTCGATTATATTTTTGAGAGACTCGCTAAGTAAAGAAATATTTTTTGAGAAAAAAGAACCAGAACTTGAACTTGCGCCTGTAGATGCAGACCCTTCTGCATTTATTAAACCGGATGAAGGGGAAGAGTTTAAAATAATTTCGCCAAATAAAAAAGTTGAAATTATTACAAATGATAATTTCAAAACCGATTTTAAAGAAAAGAAAATTACGCTTAAACCCCCAGACCTTAAAGAAAAATTTGAAGAAATCGCCAATGAAAAAGTCCCTGAAGATTTAGGAAATGACGGTCAGTTTACTTTTGTTCTTGAGAAAGTACTGTCAGTTATTAAAGAATCGTATCAGGCATATACGGCGGTATTCTTTTGGTATAACAAACGTAAAGAGAAACTTTCAATTGAGCGTTTTGTCTCAAACTCAACCGATATTACAAGAAGGAAATTTGACGTAGAAGACGATATCCTTAGCAAGATAATTCAGAAAGAAGAACCTGAATTATTGAATGAAGTAAACCCAGCGGCAGAGGCGGATGCAATCAGATACTACCCGACTCCGCAGGGGATAAAAAGTTTTGTCGGCGTTCCACTATTTTATGATAAAAACCTTGTCGGCATTCTTACAATAGATTCGTTAGTATCGGATTCATTTGGGATTGAAACAATTTATTCTCTTGGCAGATTCGTCCGTTTGATTACAATATTAATAAATCTATTTGAAGAAAAACAATCTGAATCAATCGCGCAGCTGCGTCTAAAGGGGATACTAAATCTTTGCAACTTAGAAACTAAATTTGAAACTGAACAAGATTTATATCAGTCGATTGAAAATGTGGTTAGATACCTAATCCATTGGGATGCATTTGCTTTTGTTTATTATTTCCCAATTGAACATAAATTTAAAACAGCCCGCATAATAAATAAAACTTCGCTAAAATATATCGGTGAAAATTTAGACATAGAATTATCTGGCACGCTGGTAGGAAAATCTATTGTAACCGGAATACCGGTAAAGATAGACGATACTTCAGCAAATAATTATGTGCGCTTTTCTAACATTGAAGACGTAAGTTTTGACGGATCGTTTTTAGCTATTCCGCTGATTTATGAAAATCAAAATTATGGAGTGCTCTGCTTTGAGAGCCTAAAGAAAAATGCATACATGAATTCCGATGTGCAATTCTTAAAATCGGCGACGAATATTTTATCGTTCATTTTATTTTCATATTCTACGCAAGCTCTGTTAAAAAGTTACGTAGCTATAGATATTGACACCAACGCGCTTAATTATGATACATTTAAAAACAGACTGAGTTCAGATTTAATAAAGTCGGTTGAATTAAAAGTGCCAGGAGCTTTAGCTCTGATAAAGATGGATGATTTTCTTGAACAAGAATCTCTGTTTGACGGAAACCCTTTCCCTAAAGTATTAAAATCTATAAGCGATACTATCATGGAAGAAATGACGCCGCTAACGCTATTTGGCCGTTTGGACGAAAAAGTATTTGGAGTGTATTTCTTTAACCATTCCACAAAAGACGTTTTTCTATGGGCTGAAAAGCTAAGAGTGAAAATCGCAAGACAACCAATCGCAGTCGTTTCAAAACAAACTACTTATACTGTCTCAATAGGCGTCGCATCAGCAAGCAATAAAGCTGACGTTGACGAACTTATTTATAACGCAAACCTGGCATTAGAAAAAGCCCTTGAACGGGGCGGGAATACAGTTAGAAATTTAAATTAGAGGCATATTATTAATAATTTTTTTATTATAATATTGGACGGGGTAGGCGCGGGCGAACTGCCTGACGCTTATAAGTATAAGGACGAGGGGAGCAATACATTAGGCAATATGGCCAAGGCGGTCGGCGGATTAACTCTGAAAAATTTACAAAAATCAGGGTTGGGAAATATTATTGATATTCAAGGAGTCGCTAAAACAGATCAGCCGCTGGCTTCTTTTGGAAAAATGAATGAAGTTTCTAAAGGTAAAGATTCTACAACCGGGCATTGGGAGATTGGCGGACTAAAAATAGATTTTGACTTCTCTTATTTTCCCAAAGGTTTTAGCGATGAAATTATTGGTAGATTTTTGGAAGAAACCGGATGCCTGGGAGTACTTGGCAACAAAGCCGCTTCTGGAACAGAAATTATTAAAGAACTTGGCAACGAACATTTATCCACTGGATTCCCAATTGTTTATACTTCTGCAGATTCTGTTTTCCAAATAGCCGCGCATGACGAAGTTATCCCGCTTGAGAGATTATATGAAATTTGCAAAATCACCAGGGAGAAAGTATTAGTTCCGCCTTTGAAAGTAGGACGCGTAATAGCAAGACCTTTTGTTGGAACGAGCGGCAACTATACGCGTACAGTTTACCGTAGAGATTATTCTCTTGCGCCTCCTTCTGATACAATTTTAGACATTCTTTTGGCCAATGAAATTAATACTGTCGCTATAGGTAAAATAAATGATTTGTTTAATTACCGCGGGATTAAAACCGAGGTAAAAAGCAAAACAAATTCAGAAGGATGCGCCAAAATTCTGGAATCAGCGTCTAAATTTAAAAATAGTTTAATTTTTGCAAATTTAGTAGATTTTGACGTATATTATGGTCATAGAAATGATCCGGTTGGTTTTGCCAAAGCTTTGGCGGAGTTTGACGATTATTTGCCCAGAATATTTGACGCTGTAGATGAAACGGATATGATAGTAATTACAGCAGATCATGGCAATGATCCTACTACCCCAAGCACGGATCATAGCAGAGAATATGTTCCGCTTTTAGTTTACCGTAAAGGAAAAGCCGGGATAAATCTTGGAGTCAGAAGTACTTTTTCGGATATCGCTAAAACAATAGGCGAGTTTTTTAATATATCTAATAAGTTGAATGGAAAAAGTTTTTTTAAGGAAGTAAACTCATAGATAAAAAAATTACAAAAGAGAAATTGTTTTTAAGGGGATTAATAAAATCGGTTAAATTGGAGATAGTATATTATACTATCTTTATTCCGGGTTTATTAGTATTTAAACTAACTGACTTAGTTTTGGGGGATAGAACCAACGTATCCACATTCGCTAACTGCGTAAGAAAACGAATCTTAGCTATATCAGGCAATTCATCAAAGCAAATTGTCATAACAAAAAATAAAATAAATAAAGATATTTTCCCAATAATCCCAGAAAAGACAAAGATATTAAGACAAGTAAACAAATTTCTCTTTGAATTAGAGGGAAGAAAAAAGGTTGTATTTGGGCATTGAAGATGAAAAATATTAGCAGTATATTGCAAGTCTGAATTTTTGCATTATCGCAAAAATTTAGGATGTTTATATCTGAAAAAGTAATTTGAAACGTTTAGATTATTAGAAACGGTTATTAGTTCAAGATTATATTTGTTAAGACGTAGAAAGACAAGATAGAAAACAATATAGCTTCGCTTACAGCAATTGACGCTGATTAAGCATGACTGGGAATCGCAAATATTTATTCTGACTGCAAAAAGCAGCCGCAAGTTAATTTTTATTTCGGTAGACGCGTCAATAATTGATGAAGTCGCTATATAGAAGATTTTAATTAGTCAGGAGATTTTAAGTGAGAATAACTAAGCAATACACAAATCGAGAAAGTCAGTCGCTTGATAAATATTTACAAGAGATAGGAAAGGTTGATTTGTTAACTCCGGATCAGGAAATCGAGTTGGCAATCAGCATAAAGAAAGGAGACCAGCGAGCTTTGGAAACCTTAACCAAAGCGAATTTACGTTTTGTAGTCAGCGTAGCAAAACAGTATCAGAATCAGGGGCTGTCATTAGGGGATCTAATAAATGAGGGGAACCTGGGGTTAATAAAAGCTGCAAAAAGATTTGACGAAACAAGGGGATTTAAGTTCATTTCTTATGCGGTATGGTGGATACGTCAATCAATTCTTCAGGCTCTTGCCGAACAGTCAAGGATAGTGAGACTGCCTCTTAACAGAGTAGGAGCATTAAACAAAATTGGGAAAGCTTACAGCAACCTTGAACAGGAATTTGAAAGGGAACCGAGCGCGTCGGAACTTGCAACAGAACTGGACATGGACGTAAGCGAAGTTGCGGATACTTTGAAGATTTCAGGAAGACACGTCTCTATGGACGCTCCTTTTGCACAAGGAGAAGATAACAGACTTCTTGACGTAATTCAAAATGACCAGCAGCCTGCTCCCGATCAAAGCTTAATGACTGAATCTCTTAAGACGGAAATCGATAGAGCTTTGTCTACATTGACTGATAGAGAAGCGGAAGTTATAAAACTCTATTTTGGGTTGAATAAAGAACATTCGCTTACGTTAGAAGAAATAGGGGAAAGATTTAACCTTACAAGAGAGAGAGTAAGGCAAATCAAAGAAAAAGCAATCAGAAGATTAAGACACGCTTCAAGAAGCAAAAATTTAAGGGCATATTTAGGATGATAAAAAAAACGACAAAATATTTTAGCTTAATGCTATTAAGTATTTCGTTCTTTGCAGCAGGGGCGTTTATGTTCCCAGGCTGCTCAACCTCATCTACAGCTCTTCGTTACAGGCATGATAATTCCAATTCTTCAAATGAAGCAAGAGGAAGATATCAACAAGGTTCAGAGGAAAATGACTTTTCCGGGAACTCAGTTTCCTCCAAACCTGACTCAATATCTAAAACCACAGCCAGTGACGAAGAGTTCGATGAAGACTTTACGGAAGAAAAATCCGTAAACCTTGATGAGTTATTGAATAAATTATCTGCGCAAAAAAGCGGCTCCTATTCCATTTATGGAAATACTCAGGAAAAACTTTTAATGGAGATAATTAAATTCTTAAAAACTCCCTACAAGTATGGCGGCAACTCTATGTACGGAATAGACTGTTCCGCTTTTACTCAAAACGTTTACAGAAACACTTTTTCTTATTCGCTTTTACGTTCTGCCAGGGAACAATATACCCAGGGCTCTATTATTAGCAATAGGAATAATTTGAAGTTCGGAGACCTTATCTTTTTTAACACAAGGACGAGGGTTAAACCTGGACATGTAGGCATTTATATTGGCGATAATTATTTCGCTCATGCTAGCAGCAGATATGGCGTAAGAGTATCTTCTTTAGATGAAGATTATTATGCCCGCAAGTATATGGGCGGAAGAAGAATAGAGAGTTTATTTTCTAACAAGTAAACTATTCCGGCTTTATTCTTTATGACTTTAAGCTGTCCTGATTTAATCGTCAGGGCAGCTTTTTTTTTGCGCTTTCCGGCGTTTAAAGGAAGATTTTTTAGCAGCGTATATTTTCTGATTTAGCGAGGCCAATGAAATGGTGCTCATACAAAAAAAATGCAGCAATACAAATATGAATAATTGGCGTTTTGATGCGTATTATTCGTAATAACTGTCTTGGGGAATAGATATAATTTTCGTAAATTAAAGGTTAACTATTAAGGATTTTTATGATTTCAAGCATGACTGGTTTCGGTAAAGGATTTGCCCAGAAGGACAAGACTGTTTTTGAAGTCGAAGTTAGAAGCGTCAACAGCAGATTTTTAGAAGTTGGTTTAAAAGTTTCTCCGGTTCTTATGACCAGAGAATATGAAATTAGAGAATTTATAAGAACGAAAATTAAACGAGGGAAAGTTACCGTAAATATTCAGGTAAAGCGAAACGGCAACACTGAAAATTTTCTTTCGTTAGATAACGATAAGCTAAAGAAATATTATTCGATACTAAAAGAGATCAAAAAAAATACGAAGCTAAAAGAGACGATTACAATTAATCATATTTTAAGTTTCAAGGATATTTTTGCAGCGGAAAACGACGAGTTTACCGACGCAGATTTTGAGCTTCTTAAAACCGCTTTAGACGGCGCTTTGAACGAACTTTTGAAGATGAAACATAATGAAGGCGAAGAGCTAAAAAAAGATCTTCTCAAAAGAACTAAACTTATTAGCGCTTCGGTTGAACAAATTGAGGCTGATTTCAAAAAAAGCGTAACTGATTATTTTGAAAAATTAAAAGAAAGAATCAGCGGTTTAATTGTAGACCTTGCGCAGTATAACGATCGATTAGCTTTAGAGCTGGCTTTAATTGCAGACAAGGCTGATATTACGGAAGAATGCACAAGATTAAAAAGCCATATAAAATTCTTTACTCAAAGTTTAGATAAAGAAGAGGAACCTGGCCGTAAATTAAATTTCCTTTGCCAGGAAATGAATCGCGAAGCGAATACTATTTCTTCTAAATCTATTTCAATTGAAATAATACACAGCTCTGTAAGAATAAAAGAAGAGATTGAAAAAATCAGAGAACAAATCCAGAATATTGAGTAAGTATTGAGCCAAAAGAAAGGAAAGATAATAGCGATATCTGCGCCGAGCGGAACAGGTAAGACAACTATAATTAAAAATATTCTTGGCAATATGCCGGAATTAGTTTTCTCAATTTCGGCCACGACTCGTAAAAAACGATATAACGAAAATGAAGGAGTCGATTATTTTTTTCTAACTGAAGAAGAATTTTTACAGAAGATAGAGAAAAATGAATTTGTTGAATGGGAAAAAACTTATGATTACTATTACGGAACATTTAAAAGTTTTTTAGCTGAGAATGTTGAAAACGGAAAAAATACTATTCTGGAAATAGACGTAAAAGGAGCTTTGAATATAAAAAGTATTTTTAGCGACGCAGCGTTGATTTTTATTAAGCCTCCGAGTATTGAAGTATTGATTAACAGATTAGAGCAGCGGAAAACGGAAAGCGAAGAAGATTTAAAGAAGCGAATAGACCGCGTAAAGATGGAACTGGAAATAGAAAATAAATTCGATTATGTAGTTGTAAATAACGAGCTTTCAAAAGCTGTTTGTGAAGTTGAAGAAATTATAAAAAAAGTAATAAATAAGGAGTAAGCGAAATGGTTAATAAGATGCAGATTAACACAGTCGATTTAAGAGTTATAGATCAGAGATGCGCAAATATTTATGAAGCTATTTGCGTGGCTTCGTTAAAAGCGCGGCAAATAAACAGCGAAAATAAAATCAACTACACTGCTCAGATAAGCACTATTCCTAATACCGGCAATGACGACGATAGCGAAGATATACAGAATCCGGCACAGATGAAGATAGCTTTAGAATTTGAAAAAGTTCCTAAGCCTCAGGTTCTGGCTGTTAGAGAATTGCTTGAAGGCAATATTGAATATTATTATAAAAATAAAATATAGTATTAGGCCATGAAAGAAATACTTTCCGGGAAGAAAATAATTCTGGGAGTTACCGGATGTATTGCGGCTTATAAATCCTGTCTAATTGCACGGGAACTGATTTCAAAAGGCGCGGAAGTTAAAGTTATTATGACTCCTTCCGCTCTTGAGTTTATTACCCCTCTTACTTTATCTACTCTTACTCAGAACGACGTAATTATTAATACTTTTCCCGCGGATCAAAAAAGCGGAATAACTTCCCGAACATGGCACATTGATATGGCCTTATGGGCGGACGTTATGCTTATTGCGCCTGCAACTATTAACACTATTGCAAAAATAGCCGCCGGATTTGCAGATAACGCTTTGCTAACTCTTGTTGCAGCTTTGCGATGTCCTCTGGTTATTTCTCCAGCTGCGGATGTGGATATGTATCAAAACCCAATTACTCAGCAGAATATAAAAAAACTTGAAGACCTTGGCGTAAGAGTTATTTTTGCTGAAGAAGGAAAATTAGCCAGCGGTCTTTCTGGTCATGGAAGATTGCCGGAAATTGAAAAAATAATTTGTTCTGTCGAATCTGTTTTATCCGGCTACGAAACAGATTTTAAAGGAAGAAAAATTTTAGTTACTGCCGGACCGACTTACGAAGACGTAGATCCTGTAAGATATATTGGAAATCGCTCGTCTGGAAAGATGGGCTTTCAAATAGCTAAAGCGGCATTTATACGCGGCGCAGAAGTAACTTTAATTACAGGCCCTGTAAGTCAAAGCGCATTTCAGGGAATTAATGTTATAAATGTTCGTTCTGCAGAGGAAATGAAAAATGCTATTGACGCAGAATTAGAGAAAAACGAAATTTTAATTATGTCCGCAGCAGTTGCCGATTATAAACCAGAAACAGTTGCCGACCTGAAAATAAAAAAAGAAGACGGATTAGCGGCAATAAAGCTGACTAAAACAGTAGATATTTTATCTTCGCTGAAAAAAGACGGAAAAAAAATAATTGGCTTTGCGCTCGAGACGAATTCGGAAACGGAAAACGCTTTAAAGAAATTAAATTCTAAAAAGCTTGATATGATAGTTTTGAACTCGTTGAGAGAACCGGGAAGCGGATTTGAACACGAAACTAACAAAGTTACGGTTTTCCATAAATCAGGCGAAAAAAAAGAATACCCATTAGAGACAAAATTTCAGACGGCCAACCATATTTTATCAGAAGTAAAAAAGATTATTTAACTTGCCAAATAAAGTCATCACTAAATTAAAAGAAGCTTTGATAGACCAGAAAGATATTTTTGGCGATGAATTATATCAGGGAGAAATAAAAGTTTCTTTTCGCAAGGCTCCTGTAAAGCTTGCCGTAAAAAAACAGCCAGAAATGTTCCCAATAGAAGAGGAACAGTTTAAGAGAGCCCAAAGCCTTGAAGAATTAAATTCGCTTATACGTGGATGTCTAAAATGTACGCTTGGTAAGACGCGGAATAAATTAGTTTTTGGCAAAGGCAATCCTGAATCTGACGTGCTGATTATAGGCGAAGGTCCGGGAGCGGATGAGGATGCGCAGGGCGAGCCTTTTGTAGGGCGCGCAGGCAAACTGCTTACGGATATACTAAAAGCGATTAATTTTACCCGGGAAGAAGTATACATTGCGAACATTGTAAAATGCCGTCCTCCCGGCAACAGAACTCCCCTTCCAATTGAGATGGAAACATGCGTTCCTTATCTGACAAAACAAATTGAGCTAATAAAACCGAAGTTGATTTTATGCCTTGGCTTAACAGCCGCTCAAGGGCTGCTAAAAAAACGAGACTCCCTTACTAGTATGCGAGGTAAAATATTTGAATTTGCCGGAGCTAAAGCAATGGTTACATATCATCCTGCCGCATTGTTAAGAAATCCAAGCTGGAAGCGAGGATGTTGGGAAGACGTTAAGATTTTTAGAAAATTATATGACGAACTTGCTTAATTAACGCTGAGTATAAACCCGCACGTATGAAAAAACTTGTTAGCCATACAGCTGTTTTTTGCGATAAAAATAGTTATAATTATACAATTGAAATATTTGAATTTTAGAAGACTGATTCCGACTGATACTATGTATAAAAAACGATTCGACGTTAAGACATTTCTAACTATCCGCTTCTAAAAGGAAGATTTTTTATTAAAACGAAAAAGTTGCGGAAATAAATTAATTAATCGGAAAGAAGAATTTTACACTTCGATATAAATATTTTTTATTTATTGAGATAACAGGAAAAAAACAAACCAGAATGGCAAAAACTCAAAAATTTGGCAGAGAAGCCAAATCAAATAAAGATTTAAAAGGACTTATTTCTGCGGGATTAAAACCCCCTGCAGCGCCTGAAATTGAAATGGCTGTGCTTGGCGCAATGATGATAGAAAAAGAAGCCGTTCCAAAAGCGATGGAATTGCTGACGCCTGAAAGTTTTTATTATCCGGCGCACAGCACAATTTTTAACGCTATGATTTCTTTGTTTAATACGCAGATACCAATTGATACTGTAACATTATACGAAGAACTGAAAAAGAGCGGAAAAATTGAAGAGGTTGGAGGCGCAGTATATTTAAGCCAGCTTTCTCAAAATATATCTTCGGCCGCTAATATTGAGTATCATGCAAAAATAGTTGTAGAAAAACAGATATTAAGATCGCTAATTACAGCTTCGCACGAAATTGCAAAAACAGCTTACGACGGAGCCGACGACGCTTTTGATATACTCGATTTTGCTGAGAAAAAAATATTTGAAATTACTGAAGAGCATTTAAAACAATCTTACCAGGGGATGGAAAGAGCTGTGCGCGACGCTTTAGAATATATCGAAGCGATTCACTCAAAAACAAATCAACAGTTTTCTGTGCCGACAGGTTTTTACGAATTAGATAATATGCTTGGCGGATTTCAAAAATCGGATTTAATTATTATTGCAGCGCGTCCTTCAGTAGGTAAAACAGCGTTTGCGCTTAGCCTTGCAAGAAACGCAGCTATCGATTATAAAGTCCCTGTCGCAGTTTTCAGTCTTGAAATGGCCACGATACAATTAGTAATTCGTCTTTTATGTGCGGAAGGAAGATTAAATGCGCATTTAGTAAGAACCGGCAAACTGCCAAGCGACGAAGGAATAAAACTAAGTAAGAACGCGCATAAATTAATTGAAGCTCCTTTGTATATTGACGATACTCCGGCTCAAACAATTTTGGAAATTAGAGCAAAGGCGCGAAGATTAAAAACTGAAAAAAACATCGGGATGGTCATAATAGATTATTTGCAGTTGATGCAGGGACCGTCAAACTCTGAAAGCAGAGAAAGAGAAATTTCTCATATTTCCAGATCGTTAAAGGCTCTTGCAAAGGAATTAAATATTCCTATAATTGCATTAGCTCAGTTAAATCGTTCTGTGGAAGCAAGAACGGATAAAAAACCGCAATTATCAGACTTAAGAGAATCGGGTTCTATTGAGCAGGATGCTGACGTTGTTATTTTTCTAAACAGACCGGAAGTCCATGGAATAAAAGTCGATAGCGACGGCAACTCTATGGAAGGCGTTGCGGAAATAGTAATTGGCAAGCAAAGAAACGGCCCGGTAGGAGACGTAAAACTGCGGTTTATTAAAGAATATGCCCGGTTTGAAAATTATGAACAATTCAGACAAGTAGAAGCTACTCATTCACAACCAACTCAGGAGGATATTATATGAAAAATATAATTCTTTTTCTTATTAGCGTTTTTGTTTTTACTCAGACCGCATTTACTCAGGAGTATAATGCAAAAGACGTGAAAATTTACAGAAGCAAACTTGAGTTTGCTAAAAAAAATAAACTGAACAAAAAACCAATTAACGAAGTTATTGTTGAAATTGGTAAAAGCTTTTTGGGGGCGGACTACATTGCCCACACTTTAGAAATTGGCGATAAAGAAACTCTTGTCGTCAATCTCTCAAATGTGGATTGCACTACTTTTTTAGAAAATTCATTGGTCTTTGGTAGAATTATTAAAAAAGAGAAGACGAGTTTTAAAGATTACTTAGACGAACTTCAGTTTGTAAGATATAGAGACGGGAAAATAAAAGATTATACTTCAAGACTGCATTATTTTTCCGATTGGATTTTTGAAAATACAAAGAAAGGAATTGTAAAAGATATTACAAAAGAAATTGGCGGCGAACCAATTACATTTAATATAGGATTTATGTCTCAGAACCCTACAGTATATCCGCAATTGCAAAAAAATCCAGAATTTATTCCTGTAATGCAGGCAAAGGAAAAAGAAGTTAACGCAAGAGAGTATTATTATATTCCAAACGCAAAAGTAGCCGAACTTGAAAGTAAAATTCAAACCGGCGACTTAATTGCCATTACTACAAATTTAAAAGGATTGGATATCGGACATGTCGGTATTGCAATTAGGCAGCCTGACGGAAGGATCCATTTTTTACATGCGCCTCTTAGCGGAGCAAAAGTCCAGATTACTGAAAAAGCTTTGCCGGATTATTTAGCGGGAGTTAAGAAGCATACTGGAATAATTGTTTTAAGACCAACGGAACCAGTTAAATAGTTTCGCAAAGGCTCAATAAAACTTTTATATTTTCTACATCTTCAAGCTGATCTTTTTCTTTGGGCGTTTCAAGAATTTTTGGGACGCCCTCTATTCTTTTATCATTCATTATATTTGTAAATCCAGCCAAACCAATAAAGCCCTGACCAATATTTTCATGCCTGTCTACACGGCTTCCCAGCTCTTTTTTACTATCGTTCATGTGAAAACATTTTAGCAGATCAAGTCCGACAATGCTATCAAAATCAGTAATTACTTTATCGTACGATTCAGGAGTTCTAAGGTCGTATCCGGCCGCAAAAATATGCGCGGTATCTATGCATACGCTCATCCGTTCTTTTTCGTCTACAAGGTCAATAATCTTTCTTAGGTGCTCAAATTTATAACCGATAGCGGTACCCTGACCTGCGGTAGCTTCGAGCATACTCTTAACTTTAAAATTTTTCGTTTTCTGATGAACAATGTTAAGAGATTCCGCAATCATTTTAATGCCGTCTTCTTCGCCTGCTCCGCCGTGAGATCCGGGGTGAAAATTTAAATATGGAATTTCGAGAAGTTCGCAGCGGTTAAGTTCGTCAATCATGGCTTCTCGAGATTTTTCCAGTATGTCTTCTTTAACTGCGCAAAGATTAATAAGGTAGCAATCGTGAGAGACTACAAACTTTATTTTAGAAGCTTTGAGTTTTTTCTTAAAGTTTTCAATTTCTTTTTCTTTCAGGGGGCTGGAGAACCAGCGATTATTATTTTTAGTAAAAATCTGCATAGCCGTAAAATTAAGTTTAGAGGCTAAATCCACAGAAGCGTCTACGCCTCCCTGAATAGAAGTATGCGCGCCAAGTAATTGATTCATATTTTTTCTATTGATAGTCAAAAGGTATATTATCTAAAATTATTTTTATAGAGTTTTTTACGCTCTTAAGTTTTATTCCGTGCGATTGTAACGCCGCTGTATTTAAAGACACATCATCGACCTTATAAGTTCCCGAAATATCGGCCATGGAAACTTTTTGAATTAATTTTTTATTAAACCCGGCAATATCGCAAAGCATTCTTCCAAATTGCGCTCTGGAAAGTCTTTCTTTGCCGCCAAGATTAATAATTTCTTTTTTAATATTTAGCTGGCAAAGCTGGCTGATAATTCGAGCGGCGTCATAATAAGAGAGAGGCGTTCTGAATTGATCGAAAAAAAGCTTCACCGGTTTGTTCTCTCTAAAATTTAAATACATATTCTGAAAATGATTTGCCGCCTTGCCGGGAGTAAATCCGAACAGCAGAGAAGTTCTAAGAATAATATAATCCTGAAAGGTTTGCTGAATCTTTACTTCGCCCATTAATTTAGTTTCGGCATATAAAGAAATTGGGTTTAGCTTTGCGTCTTCGGTTAACATTGAACCGCGATAGCCCGCATATACAAGGTCCGTAGAAATATAAATTAATTTAGCTTTGAACTGCAAACACAATTCTGCAAGACGCTGAGTAGCGTTGACGTTAACGTCGTAAACAAGTTTTGACGGCTGTTTATCGCAAATTTCAGGATTAGATATTGCTGCTGAATGAATAACAATATCAGGTCTGAAGTTAATGAAAATGCTACGCATCGCGGCAAAATTTGTTATGTCTGTTTTAGACGAATTAAAATTAGCGCATTTGCCAATATTATTATTATACAGGGTCAATATCTCATATTCTTTTGAAAGCTCGCTGTTTAAATATTCGCCAAGAGCTCCGCTGCCGCCAGTAATTAAAATTTTCATGGTAAGCAAATTTTCCCTAAAATAGTTTTTTTAGCTGCGCCAGTCACGTTAGGGATATTTGCAGGAATGCCAGAAACGGTTTCGTTTGCCAAAACGGCAAAGCAGATAGCTTCTTTAGCGTCCGATGAAATCCCAAAGTGATCGGTATTTTTTATAAGTACGTTCTTCCCAAAATAATTCTGCAAATGTTTAATGAAAAATTTATTTTTTGCGCCGCCGCCGCTTATAATAAGCTCGTCGACCGATATTTTATCTTTGAAAAATTTTTCATAATTCCTATATATAGCGTAAGGAGTAAGTTTAGAAACAGAAGCAATTAAATCAGCGGGCTGTAAATAAGAATATTTTTTCAACAATTTATCAAGAAACAAATCGTTGTAGTATTCTCTTCCCGTTGATTTTGGGGGCTGCAATTCAATGTCTTTATCTTTTTTTACTAAATCGTTAAAAAGTTTTTCGTCAACATTTCCGTTCAAAGCAAATTTACCGCCCTTATCGTAAGCGGCTCCAAAAAGTTTTTTCGCAAGAAAATCCGTAAGCATATTACCCGGGCCGGTATCAAAAGCAAAGACTTCATCCTGCGATGAATTTTTTGCAAGTATTGTAAAATTAGAAATGCCACCGATATTTAAGAGGATTCTATTTTTAGTTTTAGAACCAAATACAAGATAATCAAAATAAGGAATAAGCGGCGCGCCTTCTCCGCCGAGGGCAATATCGCCGACTCTGAAATCGCCAATTGTAACAATCCCGGAAAGTTTAGCAAGCACGCTTGGATCGCCTATTTGCAGGGTCGAACCAAACGTATGCCCAAAAAAGTTTTCCTTCTTGGGGCGATGATGAATTGTCTGTCCGTGCGTGCCAATCAAGTCAATTTTATCAATAGAGACATGCGCTTTTTTCAATAGTGTTTTTATTGCGTCAAAGTACAAATGCGGAAGAAGAAAATTTAATCTGCATATATCCGTAACAGCGCCTTTGCCGGGAAGCGAATTTTTAATGACGGTTTCTTTCAACCCGTTTGGAAACGGAGGCGAAACAAAATCAATCAACTTAAGCTTTGTATTTAGTCCGCATCCCGTTATTTCAACGAGAGCTGCGTCGACCCCGTCTAACGAGGTTCCGGACATCAGACCGATAACAAATTTCTTGTTTTTTTGCTTTAAATTGAAAAGTTTTTCCACACGCGTTAAAAATGCAATAGTTGATAAATTAATATAATAATTATAAAGGAAATTTTGATTTATTGCCATAATAAAATAATTTGCTATGTAATTAAAAATTGATTTGACATATTTTATTCGGACTTAAATAAAGGTATTTTATTAATGGATTTATTTTCAAAAATTGCTAAAATAAAAATTGTGCTTACAGATGTAGACGGCGTTTTAACCGACGGAGGCTTATATTATTCATCCGAAGGACAGGTAATGAAAAAATTTAACGTTAAAGACGGGATGGGATGCGTTTTATTGAAAAAAAGCGGTTTGCAAACAGGCCTGATTTCAAGCGATAGCGCTCCGCTAATTGGAACAAGAGGGGAAAGATTAAAAATGGATTATATTCACTTTGACGTAAGGGATAAGGTTGCAGTATTGGATGAGATATGCGCCAAAAACAATATAACTTATGAGAATATAGCTTTTATAGGCGATGACGTGAACGATCTTGATATATTAAAAGTTGTCGGGTTTAGCGCGGCGCCTAACGATTCAGTTGAAGAGATTCTTGAGGTCGTTAATTTTATCTGCAAGAAAAAGGGAGGCGACGGGGCATACAGAGAATATGCCGACTTGATAAGAGGGATTAAAGAAAAACAGAACGCTAGTCCAAATTAATAATTAAAGAGAAAATTTATGAAAAAACTATTAACCGCTTTATTTATGATAACTACAATAACATTTGCGCAAACGCCGTATGCCGACGTTAATAAAGAAATAGAGGCTGGGAATTATTCTTTAGCGACTTCAAAGATTAATGAAATTTTAAGCCGCGAAAAGCTTACGGAGCTTGAAGCATATAACCTTAATTTTGCAAAAGACAGACTTGAAAGAATTAAACTTGATTTCTCAAAATCAAAAGATGAAGTAACAGCCTATCTGAAAAAGTACTATCCTGATCTTAACGACGCAATGATGGACGCGTGGGAAAAAGATAAACAGCTTGAGATGAAAGTAATTGACGGCAAGAAAAAATATTTCTATAACGCCGGGCCTAATTTATTTAGGATTAGCAAAGAAGAAAAGAAACAACAAATAAAAACTGACGGCGATAAACCAGATAAATTAGATGAATTTGTAGCGAACTTCCTTCCGTTAGTGGTTAATAGTAAGGATACAAAAGACAACTTATCAAACCCTGTAAAATTGCGGTTAAAGTATACTCTTACTGTTAATAAAAACGCGGTTCCAGAGGGCGAGATTATCCGCTGCTGGCTGCCTTATCCTCAGGAAACACACAGCCGTCAGGCGGACGTAAAACTGCTTTCTACAAGTCCGGAAAATTATCTGCTTGCGCCAAAAGAACAAAAGCAAAGAACGCTGTATCTTGAGAAGAAAGCTGAAAAAGATAAACCTACAGAGTTTAAAATGGAAGTGGCTTATACCGCTTATTCAGAGTGGTTTAACTTAGACGGGAATAAAATAAAAAACTATGATAAGAATTCTGATTTGTATAAAACGTTTACAAAAGAGACTCCGCCTCATATAGTTTTTTCAGACAACATTAAGGCTTTATCCGAAAAAATTATTCAGGGAGAAACAAATCCTTATCTGAAAGCAAAAAAAATATTTAAGTGGATAAGCGATAATATTCCATGGGCGAGCGCGTTAGAGTATTCAACAATACCAAGCATTCCAGAGTATTGCATGGCAAATAAACACGGCGACTGCGGTATAAAATCATTATTGTTCATTACGCTTGCGCGGTACAACGGCATACCTGCAAAATGGCAAAGCGGCTGGATGCTGCATCCGGTTGAAGTAAACCTGCACGATTGGAGCGAAGCTTATTTTGAGGGGATCGGCTGGGTTCCGGTTGATCAGTCTTTTGGATATCAGGACTCTGAGAATGAGAAGATTCAGTATTTTTATTCAAACGGAATTGATTCGTACAGACTTATTGTAAACGACGATTTTTCAAAACCTTTGTATCCTGCAAAGATTTATCCAAGGAGCGAAACGGTAGATTTTCAGAGGGGAGAAGTTGAGTGGAGAGGCGGAAATTTATATTTCAACAAATGGAAATACGACATGGGGGTCGAGTATTCATCTGGCAACGATAAACTAAAATAATTTTATAAAACGAGAAAAGTTAATGTTAAAAAAGTTTTTATTTATAATAATTGTACTTGCCGCATCCTTTACAATAAAGGCGCAGGAATCTGATTATTTCGACTCGCCATTTGGCGGGGGCGGCGGTTTTACGCCCGGCTGGGTTATCCCAAATATAGACGGGCTTAATACAAAAATCAAAGCGTTTGGGACTCCGGAAATAGCTAAGCACGGGCTTTATACTTCGGGCGGAGCGGGCTTTTTCTATATTGGTTTTATAAAAAATCTGCGTATTGGAGGTTTGGGATTTGGCGGTTCTACCAGCGAAAAATCTTTTTCAAACGGATACCAGAAGGAGACCATTTATTCATTAAGTTCTGGAGCTTTTACAGTTGAGTATACTTTGCCTTTTGTTAAAAACGTTGCAATTTCTGTCGGCGCAATGATAGGAGGCGGCACGCAAAAAGTAGAGCTTTATCAAAACAGAGGAGTCTTTGACTGGGATCATATCTGGTCGGATGTAACTGATCCGGTTAACTCCACAAAAGACGTTTCGCGCGTTTTGAAAAACGACTTTTTCCTGATAGCTCCTACGATAAACGTAGACGTTCCGGTTTATAGGTTTATTTCTTTTAGAGCCGGAGCCGGATATTTATTTGAGTTCGGCGGAACCTGGAAAGCTGATAATGATAAAAACATAATTAATGTGCCTGGCAACCTGACAAAGGACTCCTTCTTTATTCAGACGGGTATTTTCCTTGGATTTTTTTCATATTAAAAAGAGCAGAGAATGACGAATTTACTTGTAACTGGCGGAGCCGGTTTTATTGGAAGCAACTTTCTGAATTATATTCTTGAGGACGGCGAGGACTACAACATTGTAAACCTTGATAAACTTACTTATGCCGGAAATCTGGAAAATTTAACGCAGATCGAGAGCAAAAAAAATTACCATTTTATTAAGGGGGATATAGGGAATTATGAACTTGTAAACCACATCTTTGAAGAATTTAAAATTCAAAAGGTTATAAATTTTGCAGCGGAAACGCATGTTGATAGAAGTATATTGGGCTCGGAAGTTTTTTTTAGAACAAACGTAATTGGGACTAACGTTTTGCTGGAGGCCGCTAAAAGATTCAGCGTAGAAAAATTTTTGCAGGTCTCAACTGACGAAGTATATGGGAGTTTAGGTAATGCTGGATTATTTACAGAAGACACTCCAATTTCTCCAAATAGTCCATACTCTTCAAGCAAAGCTTCGGCTGATTTAATGGCGATGTCGTTCTATCGCACCTATGGTTTGCCGGTTGTAATTACGCGATGCTCAAATAATTATGGGGCGTACCAGTTCCCTGAAAAGTTAATCCCTTTGATGATTATAAACGCGTTGAACGACAAGAAGCTCCCTGTTTATGGGGATGGAATGAACGTGAGGGATTGGATTTACGTCATAGACCATAACAAAGCAGTTAAACTTGCGCTTGAAAAAGGGGAAGCCGGGCAGGTTTATAATGTAGGCGCAAGCAACGAAATGCCTAACATTGAAATAATAAAACTGATTTTAAAACGCTTGGGGAAATCAGAAAATCTGATTGAATACGTAAAAGACAGACCTGGGCACGATCGCCGTTATGCAATTGATTCGACGAAAATTCAAAATGAATTAGGCTGGAAGCCTGCTTTTAATTTTGAAGAAGCAATTGAAAAAACGATTGACTGGTATTTAGGCAATCAGGTTTGGTGGCAAAGGATAATTTCCGGCGAATACCAAAAATATTATCAGTTGCAGTATGAGAAGAGAAACTCATAGTTCGTAAGATTATTTGTTCTTTGAGCCGCGCGTCCAAAGAAGCAATTAAAATAAAACTCATTAAACATTATATCCGCTTAATTACTTTTTGTTGTAAAATATGCAGCAAAAGAGATATTAAGCGGATATTTTTTTGAAGGTATGACGGCTATACCAGCTTAAAACAAGGGTGCGATGGAGATTTAAGGTTATAATATTAAATCGAGAGAATTAATCTTCAAAACCAAGCAATGATTTATAACGAAATTAACAGAGCTATATAAAAACTATTTTTAGGCGATAATAATAGCGGAGCGGCGATTTTGCAGTTCGGACTATCGTCTAATTTCCAGAATAAAAAGCGTTAAGCTATATATAAGCCAAATAAAAGCATATAAACAAACGTTAGTAATGCAACAACGTCGTTAGGGCGTTAGAAAGCAAATATGGGCGTATCTTCATTTAGGTAATCTATTACCGCAATAAACAGCAAAAAACGAAATAATTAGTTTTTACAGGCCAGATAGATAAATAAACATTAAAAAAATAAGGCATTATGAAAGTGAAAATTAAACAACCTGTTAAAATGGAAAAAAATAAGTAAAATTTTTTAACGAAAAAGAAAGCGTAAGATTAGCCTTTATTTATGGGGGTGAAAAGGGGTTTTGAACATAAGAGAAAACAGATAGAAATAGGGTAAAGAAAAAGATTTATTTGCTAAAGGCTTGACAATTAAAAATAAAACCATATTTTAGGTAACCTGTTTTTGAAATGGTTATCACAACGAAAGCAGATGTTCATATTAAAGCTGAAAGAAAATCTTAATAAAAAACGAAAGAAAAATAAAAAACTTCTTGACTTTAGAAATTAAAAGCCGTAAGTTTTGAATCTTGTTTTGATTAAGTAATGACAAGAGACATTTGAAACAAAATGTCTGAGATTAAGAAGTTTGCTTCTGAAAAAAAAGTCTTGACATTAAAAAATAAAATTTGTAAGTTTGAAGTCTCGTTTCGATTACGAAATGACAACAACGAAAGTTCTTTGAAAGAGTGAGTGCATTTAACCGTCAATTAAATGGTTTTAATGAGCGATAATACGCCAGATTACACATTAAGTTTAAATTCTACAACGGAGAGTTTGATCCTGGCTCAGGACGAACGCTGGCGGCGTGCTTAACACATGCAAGTCTACGAGAAAGAGGTAGCAATATCTTTAGTAAAGTGGCGCAAGGGTGAGTAACACGTAAGCAATCTGCCCATAGAAATGGAATAACGTAGAGAAATTTGCGCTAATACCGTATGATGCAGCGGCTCCGCATGGAGATGTTGTTAAAGTATAGTAATATACGTCTATGGATGAGCTTGCGTCTGATTAGCTAGTTGGTAAGGTAACGGCTTACCAAGGCAACGATCAGTAGCTGGTCTGAGAGGATGATCAGCCACACTGGAACTGAGACACGGTCCAGACTCCTACGGGAGGCAGCAGTGAGGAATATTGGGCAATGCCCGCAAGGGTGACCCAGCAACGCCGCGTGGAGGATGAAGGTCGTAAGATTGTAAACTCCTGTTAGAGAGGAAGAAAAATCGGGTTTGTAGCCCGACATGACTGTACTCTCAGAGAAAGCCCCGGCTAACTACGTGCCAGCAGCCGCGGTAATACGTAGGGGGCAAGCGTTGTCCGGATTTACTGGGTGTAAAGGGCGCGTAGGCGGATTCGTAAGTCAGAGGTGAAATCCAACAGCTTAACTGTTGAACTGCCTTTGATACTGCGAATCTTGAGTTCAGAAGAGAGAAATGGAATTCCAGGTGTAGTGGTGAAATACGTAGATATCTGGAAGAACACCAGTTGCGAAGGCGATTTCTTGGTCTGACACTGACGCTGAGGCGCGAAAGCGTGGGGAGCAAACAGGATTAGATACCCTGGTAGTCCACGCTGTAAACGATGAATACTAGGTGTTGGGTCGAAAGACTCAGTGCCGCAGTTAACGCATTAAGTATTCCACCTGGGGAGTACGATCGCAAGGTTGAAACTCAAAGGAATTGACGGGGGCCCGCACAAGCAGTGGAGCATGTGGTTTAATTCGATGCAACGCGAAGAACCTTACCTGGGCTTGAAAAGCAAGTGACCGGTTGTGAAAGCAACCTTCCCTTCGGGGCATTTGTACAGGTGCTGCATGGCTGTCGTCAGCTCGTGCCGTGAGGTGTTGGGTTAAGTCCCGCAACGAGCGCAACCCCTACTATTAGTTGCCATCAGGTTATGCTGGGCACTCTAATAGGACTGCCTACGCAAGTAGTGAGGAAGGTGGGGATGACGTCAAGTCCGCATGGCCCTTACGCCCAGGGCCACACACGTGCTACAATGGACACTACAAAGGGTTGCTAAGCCGCAAGGTGGAGCCAATCCCATAAAGGTGTCCCCAGTTCGGATTGGAGTCTGCAACTCGACTCCATGAAGTTGGAATTGCTAGTAATCGCGCATCAGCACGGCGCGGTGAATACGTTCCCGGGCCTTGTACACACCGCCCGTCAAGCCATGGAAGCCGAGGGTACCCAAAGCCAGTATCTCAACCGCAAGGAGGGAATTGTCTAAGGTAAAATCGGTGACTGGGGCTAAGTCGTAACAAGGTAGCCGTACCGGAAGGTGCGGCTGGATCACCTCCTTTCTAAAGAGTAATTAACCTTTAGTTGACCAAAAATCACTCACTCTTTTCTTTTTTATTATGTTCTTATAATAATGTTTTGTTAGCTTGAGCATACAGCTTAAGGAAATTACCTGGGCCTGTAGCTCAGTTGGTTAGAGCGCACGCCTGATAAGCGTGAGGTCAGTAGTTCAACTCTACTCAGGCCCACTTACTAGGTGTGTTTAAAAGTGTCCAAATTAAACATAGGTTTTAATTTGGGGCTATAGCTCAATTGGGAGAGCGCCGCCCTTGCAAGGCGGAGGTTAACGGTTCGATCCCGTTTAGCTCCACAACATTTGTTCTTTGAAAGATTGAAAGAGTAAAAACTATAATAAGTTTTACTGAGCCTTATAAAGATAGAAAATTTAACAATTTTATTTTAGTAGCACTGAATATATATCTGTGTATAAAAAGAAATTTTGGTTAAGTTACTAAGGGCATACGGTGGATGCCTTGGTACGAGAAGTCGATGAAGGACGCAATTACTTGCGATAAGCCACGGATAGGTAGAAATAACCTTTGACCCGTGGATTTCCGAATGGGGCAACCCGCCTCGAGTAATGTTGAGGCATCTTTATCTGAATAAATAGGATATAAGAAGGCAACCCAGTGAACTGAAACATCTAAGTAGCTGGTGGAATAGAAAACAATAGTGATTTCCTGAGTAGTGGCGAGCGAAACGGAAACAGTCTAAACCGTGTAACATGTTAAAGGAAGTAACCGTTGTGTTACCGGTGTCGCGGGGCATTTTAGGCAGAATTACTGATAAGCCAAAGAGTCAAAAACTAAATTATTAACCGAATAAACTGGAAAGTTTAACCATAGAGGGTGATAGTCCTGTAGGTGAAAATAATTTAGCTCTTTTAAATGTACCCAAGTACCACGAAGTAAGAGAAATTTTGTGGGAATCCGGGAGAACCATCTCCTAAGACTAAATACTCTCTCGTAACCGATAGTGAATCAGTACCGTGAGGGAAAGGTGAAAAGAACTCCTAACAGGAGAGTGAAATAGTACCTGAAACCGTATGCTTACAAGCAGTTGGAGTCCCGATTTATCGGGATGACAGCGTGCCTTCTGGATAATGAGCCAACGAGTTACTCGTAGGTAGCAAGGTTAAACTGTTAAACAGTGGAGCCATAGCGAGAGCGAGTCCTAATAGGGCGTTTTAAGTTACCTGCGGTAGACGCGAAACTGTGTGATCTACCCTTGTCCAGGATGAAGTGAGGGTAAAACCTCATGGAGGTCCGAACTAATGTGGGTTGAAAACTACTTGGATGAGGTAAGGGTAGGAGTGAAAGGCCAATCAAACTCAGAAATAGCTCGTATTCCTCGAAATAGCTTTAGGGCTAGCCTCGAGTAATAGTGTATAGGAGGTAGAGCGCTGATTGGGCTAGGGCTGTCACAACGGTACCAAACCCAGACAAACTCCGAATTCCTATTACATGTTTCTCGGGAGTCAGGCAGTGGGGGATAAGCTTCATTGCCAAAAGGGAAACAACCCAGACCGCCGACTAAGGTCCCAAAATAATAGTTAACAGATAAAGGATGTTCAGTTGCTTAGACAACTAGGATGTTGGCTTAGAAGCAGCCATTCATTTAAAGAGTGCGTAATAGCTCACTAGTCAAGCGACTGAGCGTCGACAATACCCGGGACTTAAACTATTTACCGACGTCGCGGGCTTCAATTTATTGGAGCGGTAGAGGAACATTCTATAGGCGCTGAAGGTGTATTGCGAGGTATGCTGGAGCGTATAGAAAAGAAAATGTTGGCATAAGTAACGAGAATGTAGACGAAAAATCTACACACCGAAAATCTAAGGTTTCCTGAGCAATGTTAGTCATCTCAGGGTTAGTCGATTCCTAAGCTGAGGCTGAAAGGCGTAAGTGATGGGAAACAGGTTAATATTCCTGTACCTGGTAAAATTCGTTCGACCGTAAGGAGGGACGCAGTAGTGAAGGTTAGCCATCTGTTGGATTAGATGGTCTAAGCGTGTAGGAAGAGATTGTAGGCAAATCCGCAATCTCATATTCCGAGGCGCGAATGGGAGAGCTTGCTCACAAACTAACCATAATCAGACTGCCGAGAAAATCTTCGTACGGGAGAATTTTATCAGTTCGTACCGCAAACCGACACAGGTAGATGGGATGAGTATTCTTAGGTGCTCGAGTGAGCCGTGGTTAAGGAACTCGGCAAATTAGCCCCGTAACTTCGGGATAAGGGGCGCCTTCAGTACGTGATATTATTTACTAATATAGCGGAACAAGGCCGCAGTGAAAAGGCCCAAGCGACTGTTTAACAAAAACATATGTCTCTGCGAAGTCAATCAAGACGATGTATAGGGACTGACACCTGCCCGGTGCTGGAAGGTTAAGAGGAGATGTTATCGCAAGAGAAGCATTGAATCGAAGCCCCAGTAAACGGCGGCCGTAACTATAACGGTCCTAAGGTAGCGAAATTCCTTGTCGGGTAAGTTCCGACCTGCAC
>WSSedL1CaDRAFT_10000185_pt1 | contig 42973 bp, 29 predicted proteins | sample WetSurSL1Cattail_FD_9464 | JGI IMG/M metagenome (IMG submission 9464)
GGCGGAATCTTTGTAGAAATTTGATTTCACAGATAAGTTTAAGGTGCAGCGCACCGTAATCTAATTTAAAAATGACTGCATGAGTTTTTCAGCAGACCCTATATAGTGCTGGTAATAATTAAAAATTGGTTCAAAATGCAGCGTACTGGTTTAATGTGCAATATGGATGATTCACAGTAAAAAAATGCGTATAATTACTTAGCTTTATTCTAAAATTTGAAACAAAAAACGACTTACAATAATGAAACAGCCATATTTTAATATCCGATTCAGAATTCAGAAACGGCGGTTCCACCAAATAATCACTCCGGTAACAATCAGATAAGCTCCGATTATACCCGACAAAAATGTCAACAACTCGCCAAGCCACCCCAGCCATTTTCCACTATGTAGCGACATGAGCATATTTTCGACTTCAGCATTTACGCCTCCTTTCTGATCGGTCAGTTCCTCTCCGCTTACTTTGTCTACAAAATGAACTGCCCCTGAGTAAGTAAGAATCCCTATTTCCTGGCCTGCAGCTATCTTGTAAATTCCATTTTCCTGCCGGCTTGCCAGGCCTATGCGCATAGCTTCTACTCCGGGTACGGCGCTGTATTTTTCAATAATGCTTAACAGGGGTGCTTTGGTTTCAGTTTCGGCCCAGCGGCTTTTCATTTCCGACCGACCACCACCCAATGCTTTCACCAACGATTTCTCAATGGGTTTAAAAGCCATAATGGTACCGGTGAGTGCAAGCAGCAATAAAACACCTGCTACATACATGCCCAGTACCCGATGATGGTCGTAGACAATACGTTTAAACTTAAACTTATGATTAAGTGTGAAGAAGTTCTTCCAGTTTTTTCGGGTGAGCTTTTTGGGCCACCAGAGCACAATGCCGGTAATGATAAGAATCAGAAAGATTACGGTAGCTATTTTTACGATCCAGGCTCCGGGTTCTCCCAACAATAATTCACTGTGCAGATGAGCTACGACATAGAAAAACTGGTGAGCCCGACTTTCGCCCAAAATTTGTCCGCTGTAAGGATCAGCAAAGACACTGCGCAGCCCGTTTTTTTCGCTGTAGAGTAACATTTTATAACTCTTGCTTTTATCGGTGTAGGCTACCATCGATGCTATTTTATCGTCGGGATACCGATTTCGGACCGTTTTCAGGATACTTTCAACAGGCTGTTTGCTTGCTCCCACAGCTACTTCGCTGTACGGACGGTGCATAAAATCCATAATTTCGTCGGCATACGTAAAAATACTGCCAGTGATGCACACTATAAACAAGACAATAGCACTGGGCAAAGCCAACCATAAGTGGAGCTTATGCATTATTTTTCGGAGATTCATATAATAAAATATTTATAAGGATGATACATAAACACTCAGGGATGCTATCATCGCGATAGGATCCCTGAGTCCAAAAAAGATAAAGAAAACAAAGTTACAAGCGTACAGTTACTCCGGCTAGCACGGAACGTTCCTTTTGGGGCATTCCGTAAGCATTCCAGGTTTTTTTATTGGCCAGGTTGTCAGCTTTCACACTAAATCGATAGTTGCCTTTGTCGTAAAACACAGTTCCATCAAACAGCGTGTAGCCCGGCGAATAAAAACTATTGGCATCGTTGATATATATTTTGCTCACATAGTTCATGCCCAGTCCAGCTCCGAGCCCTTTGAAGTCACCCTTCAGCACCCGGTAACTGGCCCAAAAGTTAGCCATCTGTTCCGGTGTATACGACGGGCGATTACCAATAATGCTGGTGTCGGTCACTTTCACATATTTCGATTTGTTCAACGTATATCCGGCTACAAAATTGAATCCGGGGAATGGGTTAGCAATCATGTCGGCTTCCAGACCTTTACTGCTTTGTTCGCCATCCTGAATTGTTTCCGTCGTATTGCTGGGGTTTTGTCGAAGTATATTCTTTAGCTCAATATCATAATAGCTGATGGTACTCATCAGTTTTCCGTCGAACAGGTCGAATTTCAGTCCTATCTCTTTCTGATTGGTTTGTACCGGCTTGTAGTTAGTCACATTGCCGGTTGAACTTACTGCCGGAGCCTGATTTGTGAACCCATTCTGATAGTTGGCAAAGGCCGAAATCATGTTCTTGTAGTTGTATATAATGCCAAACTTAGGCGACCAGCTGTTTTGCTTGTAAGCATCTTTGGCACTAACTCCATTCTTGTATGTATCATCCAGTTTGAATTCATCGTAGCGGATACCTCCCGATAGTACCAACCCGTCCAGTACTTTCAACACATCAGCTGCATAAATTCCGGTTACGCTCTGACTGCTTTCGGTCTGGATGGAAGCCAGCGAACTTAGTTTTTTGTTGAATGTATTCAGAGCAATAGACGGTACGCTGGATGAAGTCACCTTGATCGTGTCGTAGTTTACAAATCCGGTTCCATAGCGTTGATAGTCGTCGTAAATCTGCGAATAGCTAATGCCCGCCAGAAACTTATTCTCGCCCCAGCTCCATTTGTGTTGCCCCAGAAAGTCCTGTTGCACTTGCGAGGAGCCTGTATTACGCGGCAAAAAGCTGATGAAATTACGAGCCGCCATGCTGTCATTGACCATCTCCAACCGAAAGTAATGTCCTTCCGTGTTGTTGCGTGTGGACATAAACGAGGTTTTGCTTGTCCAGTTGTCCGATATACGAGTGTCGAGCACAGCACTATAATTAATGGAATTCATATTGGCTGCCATGTCGTTACTCGTATAGGCCGATTCGTAGTCCAGTTTCAACTGATCAAAGCTTGTAGCCTTTACCGTCTTTAAATTGACACCACGGGCAAAATACAAATTCCGCTTGGTTTGATAATATTCCGCTTCTACCGACAACGTCATACGGTCGTTCAGTTTGGCTGTGAGCGAAGGAGCTAAACTGAAGTTTTTCTGATATCCCTGATCCTGAAAACTGTTTTCGGTATGAAAAGCGGAATTCAGTCGGAACAAAACGGTTTTAGAACTGTTCAGCGGACTGTTATAATCCAACGTAATTCGGTTGAGCGATGCACTTCCGGTGGTATATGATATTTCTGCAAATTTATTTTCTTTCGGGCGTTTAGTAACCCGGTTGATCACGCCACCGCTTGATACTACGTTCGATGTGCTTCCCCCAAACAGGGTAGCCGATGGTCCTTTAATGATTTCAATACGCTCGGTATTTTGCGGGTCTACCGGAACACGCGTGTATGAGAGCATTCCGTTTCTGACCGATGCGTCCGAGCGGAAACCACGAATATACACCGTAGCATTTCCATCGTTCGATTGCACGGTACCACCTCCCGTTATGCTCTTTAATGACGATACAATATCCGTCGAAAGCTGCTCTTTCATCAGTGCCGATGTTACCAACGAATACGACTGTGCATTATCCATATTCTTGAGCGGGATACGTGACACGTACTCGGTTTGTTTTTCGGCAAACTGATTTAAACGCTGTGCACTTACTACCACCTCTTCGAGTTTAGCTGTGCTTTCAGACAGTATTACATTGTCTACCACTGTCTGAACACCACTGTTGAGTTGTACCGATTTTTGCTGCGTTTGCAATCCTATAAAACTATACAAAACGGTGTATTTCCCTTCTTTCAAATTCTGAAGTTGATATTCTCCACCTTTGTCGGACACTGTGACTTTGTCAGTTCCCTGAATTATTACAGTTACATTTTCGGCCGGCTGCCCGTCACTTGAAAGAATTCGCCCTTTGAGCGATGCGTTCTGGGCCTGTAGAAAAAAGCCTCCGATTAAAAAAAATAAGATTAGTCTGGTTGATTTCATTACTCTTCTGATAAATAAATTAATAGGTATTATCGGTTAGACCTCCCAGATTTCGGCATAAGTATTAGCTTTGTCGAATGGAAGAAAGAGACCGATTTATAGGACTGAACTCAATAAAGTTTACTCTTAGATTTTATCAAGACGAAGCATGTTATAAATACCTTGCTGACATAAAATGGGAGAATGGATATTTTTGCAAGAAATGTGGTAGTACGGCTTTTTATCAAGGCGTAAAACCTCATTCTCGAAGATGTCTAAAGTGTAAATATGATGAAAGCCCTACTTCAAGGACAATGTTTGACAAATGCAAGATTCCTATTCATATTGCATTTCACATAGCATTTCGGCTATGTACAAAAAAGAAGGGAATGTCATCGTTAGAGTTGTCCAGTGAGTTTGAACAGCGTCCAATGACCTGCTGGGAGTTTAAATGGAAAGTTCAACAGGCAATGCAAAGTAGCTTGAACTACCCACTTACAGGTGAAGTTCATGTCGATGAATGTTTTATTGGCGGAGAAGAAGAGCAAAAGCAGGGTCGAAGTAAAGGCAAAAAAAAATTGGTAATTGTGGCATTGGAAAAACTGCCATTCAATAGAGTTGGGCGGGCATACGCTCAGATTATAGAGAATGGCTCAAGTGCTTCTTTCCGTCCTTTCTTCGAGGCTCACATCTCAAAAGATGCAGAAGTTATTACGGATGAATGGACTGGATATAGTCCGTTAATGAAGGATTATCCAAAGTTGAAACAGATTCCATCGAATAGAGGAAAGAATCAACCAGATATGCACATTCATATTATGAATTTGAAAGGATGGTTAAGAGGAATACATCATCATTGTAGCAAAGATAGGTTACAAGGTTACCTTGAAGAATATCATTTCAGGTACAATAGACGAAATAATATGGACACTATCTTTGATACCCTAATAAAAAGAATGGTTAGATATGAACCAAAGCGTTTAAATACAGAGAAATAATTGGGCGGTCTAACCGATAATACTTATAATCTTTTTATAATTACAAAATATTCCGGGGTTGATCCAGAAGTGAATCAAGGTGGTATGGCTCCTGGTATTGATTCAAATAGTTTTTACCCAAAAACTCGAACTATTCTATTTGGTTTGAACATTAATTTATAAGTAACGAATTAAATATCATAATCATGAAAAAAAGATTTATATATATCATACTTCCGGCTCTTATGTCTATTATACTTATATCGTGTAATAATTTAAATGTGCCGGTTACTACTCAGATAACGGCAGATGCGTACCCAAAAGATTCTGCACAATTTATTGCATCGGCTGGAGTAGTTTACGCTGCTTTAAGAGGAAATTATGCAGGTGATTACTTTTTTATGACATCAATAACCACTGATGAAGCCATTTTGCCAGCACGCGGTGGAAATTGGTATGACAATGGTGGTTATTTGCAAATGCATTATCACACATGGACTCCAGATCATGGAGGAACCGGAACCATTTGGGATTGGCTTTCTAGAATTATCGGTTATGATAATCAAGCTATGTATATTCTGAATACTAACATGCCAGAAGGCAATTTCAAAACGCGTACACTTGCAGAGTTACGCACGGTTCGTGCATTGGCTTATTATTGGATGATGGATATGTATGGTAATGTACCTATCGTTACGACATATGGAGATTTCGAATCAAAAGCAAAATCAGATCGGAAAGAGGTGTTTAATTTTATAGAAAGCGAATTAATTGAATGCTTGCCTAATTTGAGCACCACTGTAGATCAATCTACATACGGTTATCCAACGCAATACATGGCGTATGCATTACTTGCCAAATTGTATCTGAATGCAGAATATTATACTGGAACAGCTCGTTACAATGACTGTATTGCAGCCTGTGATAATGTAATCAACTCATCTAAATTTGCATTGGAACCTGCTAGTACTTATCTAAAAATGTTCTATCCTGACAATGGTCCACTAATGAAGGAATTCATATTCGCCATTCCATATAATCCGTCATATACATCGTTAAGTGGGACTAACGGTCAGATGTATCATGCCCGGTATGATGTGCCTCGTTCTGAAAAAGAAAAATTCGGATTACCCTTTACTCCAAGTTCGGCTGAATGCACATTACCTGAGTTTTATGCTAACTTTAATGATCCTAACGACGTACGTAATGGGCAATGGTTAACAGGATTGCAATATATGAATGATGGAGTTACGCCTGTAACGGTCATTACTACTAAAAAAGGATACAATCAATTCTATACCGGATCTGATGGAGACGCAAGTTATACTTATCAGGTAAATTTAACACCAGACGTGATTCTCCGTCAAGATTCTTCCACATTCGACTGTGGTAATGACGAGATTTCATGGAATATGGGATATCGCAATATTAAATTTTATCCAGATGCTACTTCAACTTCCCGTAATCAAAATAATGATGAGCCAGTATTCCGTTATTCAGACATTATTTTGATGAAAGCAGAAGCAATTCTACGTGGAGGGACTGCAACATTAGGACAAACTGCTTTATCTTTAGTGAATACTCTTCGTGCAAACAGAACAACTTCTACCGCTTGGACAAGTGTGTCTTTGGAGGATATTTACAAAGAAAGAAGCCGTGAATTTGCGTATGAAAATTGGCATCGTAATGATATGATTCGTTTCGGAAAATATGAAGGTAAATGGGGGTTTAAAACAAATGCTGAAACTTATCGCCGTATTTTCCCAATACCAACTGGAGCATTGGCGAAAAACCCATTGCTAGTCCAGAATCCAGGCTATTAATTTGATTGTTTAATAAAAAGGCTGCTGACCCGGAAATAATATGTTGTTACGGGTTAACAGCCTTTTTTTGTAATTCATTTTTCTAGAACTTATAACTTTGAAGTTTTTTATGAATAAAAATAAAAAATCAGAAAGACTGCTATCGCTTGATGCACTCCGTGGCTTTGATATGATGTGGATTATTAGTGGCGAAATCTTTGTTCATGCACTAGCTAAAGCTTCTGGCGATCCAGTATCTACTTGGATGTCAAATCAATTACATCACACGGTATGGAATGGTTTTACTTTCTATGATATGATTTTCCCTTTATTTATTTTTATTGCTGGTATTTCCATGCCTTATTCGTTTGGACATAAACTGGAGGGTAAAACAAATGAAACGCTGAATAGGGCGAAATGGGAGGTTTATATGGCATTGATAAAACGAACGATTATACTTATTGTTTGTGGTATGGTGGTGAATAAAGCCTTGCAGTTTAACGATTATGAACATACCCGATTTGCAAGTGTACTTGGAAGAATTGCGTTGTCGTGCTTTTTTGCAGCTCTGATATTTCTCAATTTCAAGTTGCGTACGCAAATTATTTTGTTTTTCAGTATATTAATAGGTTATTGGGTTTTAATGATAACGATTCCCGTTCCAGGTTTTGGATCCGGAATACTTACTCCCGAAGGAAATCTGGAAGGATATATCGATCGCATTTTATTACCGGGCAAGCTTCATCGCATTGTATATGATCCCGAAGGAATTTTATCAACCATTCCGGCCATTGGCACTGCCCTTTTGGGCATATTTACAGGTCAGTTTCTACGTATAGAATCTGAAAATATTACGATGTTAAGAAAAGGAGTAATAATCGGTTTATTCGGAATAATTTTACTTATTTTGGGGTTGATTTGGGGTCTGGCATTCCCAATAAATAAAAATATGTGGACCAGCTCTTTCGTTCTTTATGCCGGTGGATGGAGTATGGTCTTGCTATCGGTTTTCTATTTAGTGATTGATGTAATTGGCTTGAAAAAATGGAGTATGCCTTTTGTATGGATTGGCATGAATTCCATACTTATATACATGGCCGCTCATGGTATTATTAATTTTGAATCAACTTCTATCTTTTTGTTTAGTGGACTTGTTAAGTCTCTTTCTGAAGCGTGGCAAGAAGTGTGGATTGGAGTAGGTATTCTTTTAATTCAACTAATGCTACTTTATTTTTTATACAAGAAAAAATGGTTTTTAAAAGTATAACATTGAAAAGTATGCACTCGAAAAAAATTTTACTAACAGTTGTCCTTACAGCTATATATGGGTTCTCTTATGCTCAATTGGATCATAAAGCCGCCGAAAACTTATTAGAACGCACTTTGCCAAAACATGCTAATCAGTTTGTGATTGAAGAAATTATAAATGCAGACAAAGATACCTTTCAGGTTGCGAGTCGAAACGGGAAAATAATACTTTCTGGCAACAACGGAGTGAGCATTGCATCGGCACTCTATTATTACCTGAATGAATACTGTCATTGTCAGATAACCTGGAATGGTGAAAATCTCAATTTGCCGGTTCAATTACCTCTTGTTCCTGTAAAAATAAGAAAAGCCTCACCCTACGAATACAGGTACTATTTAAACTACTGCACTTATAACTATAGCATGAGCTGGTGGGATTGGGAGCGCTGGGAAAAAGAAATTGACTGGATGGCATTACATGGTATCAATATGCCATTGGCTATTACAGGGGAAGAATACGTATGGAACGAAGTGTACAAAGAAATGGGATTCACTGATAAAGAACTAAGTACATTTTTCTGCGGTCCATCCTATTTTTCCTGGTTCTGGATGGGAAATCTTGACGGTTGGGGAGGGCCTCTACCGGCAAGTTGGATGATAAGCCACAAAGACCTTCAACAAAAAATTTTGAAACGGGAACGAGAGTTGGGGATGAAACCTGTTTTATCAGCATTTACCGGTCATGTTCCTGCTGCTTTCAAACAAAAATATCCAAATGCCAAACTCAAGCAAACCAACTGGAATAATGGTTTCGCAGATACCTATATTCTCGATTCCGAAGATCCGTTGTTTGCCAAGATTGGGAAGAAATATCTAGAAAAGCAAACCGAAGTTTATGGTACAAATCACTTGTATTCGGCCGATACATTCAATGAGAATGAACCACCTTCAAACGATCCGGCATTTTTAGCCAAACTCAGTGCGCGTGTTTACGAAGGAATGAAACAAGCCGATCCCGAAGCAGTGTGGGTAATGCAGGGCTGGCTTTTTTACAGCGACCATAAATTCTGGGATGCTCCGCAAATAAAGGCTTTGCTGGATGCTGTACCAAATGATAAAATGATAATCCTAGATCTGGCCACTGAGATTGAACCGGTTTGGAAACGCACTGAAGCATTTTACGGAAAGCCATGGATTTGGAATATATTACACAATTTTGGTGGAAATATCAGCATGTTTGGACGAATGGAAACTGTTGCTTCACAGCCAGCTACCGCACTCAATAATGTTCAATCAGGAAAGCTCAAAGGTATTGGCCTGACTATGGAAGCCATTGAACAAACTCCGGTACTTTATGAACTTATGACAGCAAACACATGGCGTACCACACCGATTAGTCTCAATCACTGGCTAGGTCAATACATCCGTAACCGCTATGGAAAAGGGACAACGGAATCAAACGGCGATATGCTTAAAGCCTGGTTGACATTGAAAAACACAGTTTACAACGGAAAAGAAATACGCGATGGTGCAGAGTCAATTCTGACCGGTCGTCCAACCTTGGATTCAGCAACCCGTTGGACAAAAACGAGACTAAATTACGAACGGCGGGAACTTATTCCGGCGTGGGATTTATTCATTAAATCGTCAGCTACTTATGGTAAAAATGATGGCTTTCAGTATGATATTGTAGATCTTACCCGTCAAGTGCTGGCAAATTATGCACGTCCGTTACAAGTAAAATGGATAAAAGCATACGAAGATAAGGACTTGGTTTCGTTTAAAAAATATAGCAATCAATATCTCGAATTGATTGACGATCTGGATAAATTACTGGCTACCAGAAAAGACTTTCTGTTGGGGAAATGGATTGCAGATGCCCGACGATGTGGCACTAATGATGATGAAAAAGCACTCTACGAACGCAATGCCCGTGATTTGATTACGCTTTGGGGAGATGCTGACAGTCCGTTGCATGAGTATTCCTGCCGACAGTGGAGTGGTTTGATGACTAATTTCTATAAAGTGCGTTGGCAAAAATTCTTTTCAACGACGTTACTGGCACTTGAGACTGGCAAAAAGATATATGTAGAGACATTTGATAAAGAAATATCTCAATGGGAATGGCAGTGGGTAAATACACAGAAAAACTTTCCTACCGAACCAACTGGAAATAGTGTTCAGACAGCCAAATTGCTTTACAAAAAATATAGAGATAAAATATAGATTAAACACAATTACCGTATGAAAATCAAGACTCTCTATATAATGTTTTTTTGTTGGAGCAGTGCTATTGCCCAAACAACTGTTGAACCGATAATAAGAATGGGTAGCGTAAATGTCAGCTCTTTCGACGAAAATTGGCGGTTTAAACGTTACGGTTTGCAAGCCGATGGAACTTCAAAGCCAGAACCTGCTAATCTTCAAAATGAAGATGTAACCGATACAGACTGGCAAAAGATTGATTTACCTCATGATTGGGCCATTAGCGGACCTTTTCGGATTGAATTAGCCGGCGAAACCGGTAAACTACCTTACAAAGCCATTGGATGGTATCGTAAATATTTTACAATGCCTAAAGCTGATAAAGGAAAACAGATATATCTAGACTTTGATGGAGCCATGGCCTATGCTAAGGTCTGGCTAAACGGGCATTACCTCGGAACGTGGCCGTATGGTTACTCCTCATTTCGTATGGATTTAACTCCCTATCTGAATTTCGGAGGAAAAAATATTATTGCAGTTTATCTCAATACAGAAAAATGGGATTCGCGTTGGTACTCGGGTGGAGGTATTTACCGGCATGTGTGGATGCTGAAAACGGCGCCGGTGCATGTAGCTCATTGGGGTACTTATATCACAACACCAACCGTAAGCGATTCAGCGACAAGCGTGAAGTTACGGGTAGCTGTTGATAATAACACTAATAAATCGGTTAAAACTGTCGTTAAGACTGATATTTTTGAAATAAATAAAGATGATGTTATTGGAACTAAAGTAGCTTCATTTGAACCTTCGAAATTCAAGCTTGTACAAAACGGAACAGTTGAAACAACTCAGTATGCTACCATTTTCAATCCTAAACGTTGGGATATAATTTCCCCCAATCGTTATCTGGCTCAAACAACTATACTTGTAAATAATAAAATTACAGACACTTACAATACAACCTTTGGAGTGCGTACACTTGAATTTACCGCGCGAAAAGGATTTTACCTGAATGGACGAAGAGTTGCCGTTCAGGGAACTTGTAACCACCACGATTTAGGTGCCTTGGGAGCTGCTTTCAATATCAGTGCGTTGCGCAGACAACTAACCATTTTGAAAGAAATGGGATGTAATGCCTTACGAACTTCACATAATCCTTCGGCTCCCGAGTTATTGGAATTAGCTGACAAAATGGGATTTCTGCTTATGGATGAAGCTTTTGACTGTTGGAAAACAGGAAAGAAACCATTGGATTATAATAAGTTGTATGATGATTGGCATGAAAAAGACCTGAAAGCCATGATTCAGCGCGACAGAAATAATCCCTGCGTATTCATGTGGTCGATTGGTAATGAAGTACGCGATCAGCGTGTACCCGGCATGACCAAAGAATTGGCCGATTTAGTACGAACTCAAGATCCCACAAGACCTGTTACCAACGGCTATAACCACCCCGACGAAGCTCGGGAAGCTAACGCTCCCATATCAATGGACGTGATCGGGATAAACTATTTTTTTGGAATGCAGGCCAAATGGGATATTGATCCGCGTTATGTTCGCATTCCCAACATTGGAACTGAGACTTCTTCATGTATCACATCCAGAGGCGAATATTTTCTGGAAGAAAACGGAAAAGAAGAGAAATACAAGAACTATCAGATTTCTTCTTACGATATAGCACATCCCGAATGGGGTTGTAATCCTGATACTCAATTTCGCACGAATGCCGTTCTTCCACATTTACTGGGAGAATTTGTGTGGACAGGATTTGACTATTTAGGTGAGCCTACACCCTACAATTCCGATGAAACCAATTTGTTGAATTTGAGCTCCGATCCTAAAAAGCAAAAAGAACTGGAAAAACAACTTGAAGAACTTCGAAAATCCCAGGCACCTTCGCGAAGCAGTTATTTCGGCATAGTTGATTTGGCTGGATTTCCCAAAGATCGCTATTATTTGTACCAATCGCAGTGGCGACCTGATTTTCCGATGGCGCATATCCTGCCTCACTGGAACTGGCCGGAAAGAGCAGAGAAAATAACACCGGTTCATGTTTATACTTCAGGAGATGAGGCGGAATTATTTATCAACAATAAAAGTCAGGGACGAAAGAAGAAAATTGAAGGAATTACTTTCCGGTTGGTTTGGGACAGTGTTAGATACGAACCCGGAACTGTGAAAGTAATTACTTACAAACAGGGTAAACAATGGGTTACCGATGAAATAAAAACAACCGGTGAACCGACAAAGCTTACACTCACAGCTGATAGAAATGTCATTAATAACGATGGTTCGGATTTGAGTTATATAACCGTGGCAGTTAAAGATAAAGACGGATTGACCGTTCCGCGTTCGCATCCCGAAATAAGTTTTGAGCTGGAAGGTGCAGGAGAAATTGTAGCTACTGACAACGGAGATGCAACAAGCTTTGTTCCTTTTCAAAGCCACACACGCCAAGCATTCAACGGATTGGCATTAGTAATTGTCAAAGCAAAAAAAGGCATAAACGGAAAGATAATTGTAAAAGCAAACTCAGAAGGATTAATCGGCGGTAGTGTAATTCTCACAACGAAATAAGATGAAATACAAAAAAAAGATTGAAAAAACTCAAATAAATTATTGAATCATGAAGCTAACTTATAAAACAATGCTTTTCGCGCTGCTACTGTTTTCTTTGAACAGTATTGGCCTTGTAGTTCAAGCACAACCAGTTGCTGTGGATAAAATGGCCTATAACTTTTATATTGTCTCCGATGCAGGGAGGAATGGTTATTACAAACAAAAAATAGTAGCTGCAACTATGGGTGAACTTGCTGAAAACGTACATCCTAAGTTTATAATTACAAGTGGAGATACATTTCACTACAATGGAGTGCGAAGTACATCAGATCCTTTATGGATGACGAATTTTGAAAGTATTTATAGCCATCCGGAACTGTTGGTAGATTGGTATCCATTATTTGGTAATCACGAATACCGTGGAAACACCCAAGCTCTTATTGATTATTCAAAAATAAGTAGACGCTGGAATATGCCGGCTCATTATTATAGTTTTACAAAAAAAGTTGATGCTCAGAATAGTATTCGATTTGTATGTCTTGATACACCTCCTTTTCTGAAAGAATATCAGCTATTACCCGATCAGTTTCCCGATGTTGCCAAACAGGATACTCGTAAACAATTGATTTGGCTGGATAGCGTGCTGACTGTTTCGAAAGAAAAATGGAAAATTGTAATTGGTCATCATCCAATATATTCTGTTGATTCTCTGCATGGAAACACAGTGGAACTGATAAATCAATTGGATCCGATTCTTCGTAAACACCATGTCGATTTCTATTTTGCCGGTCATATTCATTGTGCCCAACATATTCAGAAAAACGGAATGGACTATGTGGTCAGTGCTTCGGCATCATTGCGTTCATCTACAACCTTCAGACATGACACGCTGTATCAAGATCCGTCTGAAGGCTTCACCATTTGTTCTGTGAAAAATGGTACTTTTGAATTTATCTTCGTGAATGAAAAAGGGGAAGAACTTTACCGGTATAAAAAGACAAAATAAAATCCTATCAAAATAATTAATATTAAAATATTATGAAAAAATATTTTTCTCTGGGATTTCTTTTCCTTATGGCTATGTCCGTTATGGGTCAGGGCAACTTAATAAATATCTGTGATTTGGGAGCAAAATCAAGTAATACCACCGAAAATACGGCTATTATTCAAAAAGCGATTGACGATGTGTCAACTGCCGGCGGTGGTAAAGTGATTATTCCTGCCGGACGATTTGTGACCGGTGTGCTTCAATTGAAATCGAACGTAGAAATTCATTTGGAGAAATACGCAGTATTGGCAGGTAGCCCGCGAAGAATTGATTATGGAAAATCTGATGCATCGGCACTTTTAGTAGCCGATAAGGCAACCAATATCGCTATTACCGGCTATGGCACAATCGACGGTCAGGGCGAAGAGGTATTAAAAGATTTATACAGACATTTAAATGCCGAAACCATTGAAGACAAGGAATGGAAAACCGAGAACCCCTGGCATCAGGTACGCCCCGAAGAGCGGAATCGACCTAAGATCATTAATTTCGAGCATTGTAGAAATGTACTGATAAAAGGGATTACAATTAAAAATGCTTTGTGTTGGGTACAACGCTACAATCAATGTTCTGATATTTTGATGGATAGTATTCAGGTGGAAAGTAATGTGTATTGGAATAACGACGGCGTTGATTTAGTTGATTGTAAAGATGTGAAACTCACCAATAGTTTTTTTAATTCGGACGACGATGGAATTTGCCTTAAATCGGAAGACAGGAATAGTCGTTGCGAAAATATCTATGTTTCGAACTGTGTGGTACGTTCCAGCGCCAACGCTGTAAAACTTGGTACGGCTTCTTGGGGTGGTTTTAAAAACGTCACGATAAAAGATATCAAAGTATTTGATACTTTCCGCTCCGCCATTGCCATCGAGTGCGTGGATGGTGGAATACTTGAAAATATTGATGTAAAAAACATAAAAGCTACCAATACCGGAAATGCCATTTGCATTCGTTTGGGGCATCGGAATAAAGATTCGGTATCAAGTCAACTCCGTAATGTACATATTGCCAATATGGAAGTAGAGGTGCCGAAAACAAAACCGGATATTGGTTACAATATGGAAGGCCCTGCAAAGCGATATCCACACAATGTTTTCCCATCATCAGTAACCGGAATTCCCGGACATCCTGTTCAGAACGTGCTGATCGAAAACGTGAAAATAATTTATCAAGGTGGAGCCGACCGCATAGTTGCCTGTTTCGGACTGGATTCATTGCAAAAAGTTCCCGAATGTATTGACGGTTACCCTGAATTTTCCATGTTTGGTGAGTTACCTGCCTGGGGTTTTTATATCAGGTACGTAGAAGGTTTGCAAATGAAAAATATAGGTATCAGTTTTAAAGACGGAGATTTCCGTCCGGCAATGGTTTTTGACGACGTAAAAGAATTGAATCTAAATAATATAGATATTCCTACTGCAAAGGAAATGCCTGTTCTTGTATTAAAAAATGTAAAAAAGCCAGTATTGGAGCAAGTAAATTTAGCGGGAGATAACAAAAAGGGAATTCTTATTTTAAAGAAATGAATAAAAAATCAGCACTATTCTTTTTATTTTTAGCTGCTTTCGGGTTCGGGTATGCTCAACGACCGGTTGATCTGGTGTATCCGCAACTCGATGCTGCTCATGGACGCTGGTTTTATTTTTCATCGGCTTGTCTTCCGTTTGGTATGGTGAGCCTTTTCCCCGACAATGTGATTGCCGAAGATTGGGACGGCGGTTATCGCTACAGCGAAGATACTATTCGCGATTTTAGTCATATTCATGAGTGGCAGCTTTCAGGTGTGGCGGTTATGCCGGTCACATTTTCAAAGCAGGAAATCCCGGCCCTAATGAATAATTATGCTTCAGGATTTTCTCATAAAAATGAGACAGTTTGCCCCGGGTACCACTCGGTCGTTCTTGACAGGTACAAGATCAAAGCAGAGCTAACAGCCACAAACCGTGTAGGCGTGCACCGGTATTCATTTCCAAAAGAAAAAAATCATGGAGTTATCTTTGAATTGGGCGGACACCTCGGCCCCTGCGATATCCCGGAAGGAGCTTTTAAGCAAATCAATAAGTATGAAATCAGAGGATATATGGTCAATGGTTCAACCATTCGGAGAGTTAAACCTACTCCGGTCTATTTCGCAGCGTTTTTCAATTCTCCAATAAAAAAGGTCTTTCTTCAACAAGCAGGTAAAATACAAACTGATCTGAGAGAATGGAACGGTAGCAATGGAAAAATTCTGATTGAATTTGAAAACGGACAGAAACCATTTTTAATGAAGGTGGGACTGTCGTTTACCGGCGAAGAAGGAGCCGCCAATAATTTGCAGGTTGAAGTTCCTGCTTGGAATTTCGATCAGATTAAAACCGCTGCAGGCAATCGATGGAACAATATGCTTTCGCGTATAAGAGTGGAAGGTGGAACAAAAATACAACAACGTCGCTTTTATACCGATTTGTGGCATGCATTGCAAGGTCGCCGCATGCTGAATGATGTCGATGGTAAATATGCCGATTGCACCGGAACTGAGAAAGTTGTGCGTCAGTTAGCTCTTGACAAACAATCTATGCCAAAATTCAACATGTATAATTCCGATGCTTTTTGGGGAGCACAATGGACCATCAATACCTTGTGGCAGCTGGTTTATCCCGAGATTGCAGAGGATTTTTGCAATTCATTTCTCGAATATCATAAAAACGGTGGTTTAATTCCCCGCGGTCCGTCGGGTGGAAGTTATACCTATGTGATGACAGCCGCTTCAAGTACACCATTTTTTGTAGCAGCATGGCAAAAAGGAATTCGTGGATTTGATATCAGGAAAGCTTACGAAGGATTAAAGAAAAACCATATGCCGGGTGGCATGATGAGCAAAATAGGTTATGAACATACTACCAGCAAAGGTGGAGGTTTAGAGTACTATATCAACAAGGGCTATGTTCCTTATCCTCTTTCGGATACTATTTACGGAATGCATCAGGATGGTGCTGCCATTACCCTCGAAAATGCTTATCAGGACTGGTGTCTGGCTCAGCTGGCAAAATCGCTTGGTAAAACCGACGATTATAGCTATTTCATAAAACGGTCAGATAATTTTAAGAATCTTTATCACGAACGATTTATGACACCCAGGGACAAAAACAGAAACTGGCAATCGCCTTTTGATCCCCTGAAAAATAATCATGGATTTGAAGAGGGTAACAGTGCTGAATACACATGGTTTGTTCCGCATAATTTACCAGGTTTGTTCTCATTAATGGGTGGAAACGATTCAGCCACCGTTCGATTAAATAAGCAATTTGAGCTTACGCAGCCTTTTCGGTTTTGCAATGAACATCCTGAAATTCCGGATCGGGCTGTAGCTGAATTTGCCGGACAAAAAAGTTCCGCTCAGCGGAAATATGTAAATAATGAACGAACCTGGGTGAATTACTCCAATCAGCCCGGCATTCATATGGCATTTATTTTTAATTACACCGGAGCACCCTGGCTTACGCAATATTGGAGCCGAATGGTGGTGGATAGTGCATATAGCAAACTGTCGCCTTATTATGGTTACAATGGCGATGAAGATCAGGGCCTGATGGGTTCGTTAAGTGTACTTATGAAGTTAGGCTTATTTCAAATGACCGGAGGGTGCGACGAAAATCCGCGCTATGAGTTGGGTAGTCCATTGTTCGACAAAGTCACCATTGCATTACAACCGGAATATTATAAATCAAAAGAATTGCTTATTGAAACGGAAAATAATAATCCTTCATCGCCCTATATTCAGTCAGTTAAATTAAATGGAGATCCATTGCAAACTTTTTATTTCAATCATTCCGACATTAATTCGGGAGCTCATTTAGTAATCAAAATGGGAAAAGAACCGAATAAAAACTGGGGCAAATAAATAACACTAATCTATCATGAATACGATCCTGAGAAAATCATTGCTACTGTCATCTTTCGTTCTTGCCGGCCATTCTCTGTTTGCCCAGCGTTATTCTTCCTATATCGATCCGTTTATTGGTTCTGAGAAAAAAGGCAATGTGTTTATCGGGCCTTCCTGTCCGTATGGAATGGTAAAACCCGGTCCCGATTGTAGCAAAGCATCCAACAGCGGTTATGTACCTGACACTACTCAGACCATCTACGGTTTTAGTCAGGTGCATGTAAGCGGAACAGGCGGCGGCCCAAAATATGGCAATATAGCTGTTATGCCATTCTCGGGCAATTTTGAATGGATAAAACACGAGTCGCTGAGAGCAAAAGAGATGACAAAAGTTGGCTATTACAGCGTTTTGCTGAAAAAATGGAATATTCAGACAGAAATTACAACTTCGCCCAAGGTGGCTTTTTACCGCTTTGTATTCAGCAAGAAGGGGAAAAGTATTAAAATTGATTTAGGCGATTTTCTGGGAGAAAAGTACATTCCCGACTCACGTGAAGCACAGCAATTTGTTGGTTCTGAAATTCAGATTTTATCCAATACCGAAATTCAGGGTTACAGCCGGATTATGGGAGGTTGGAATAACGGAGCTGCCTATACGGTGTACTTTCATGCCACCTTTGATAAACCATTTAAAAATTTCGGCACATGGAAAGGGCAACAGTTTTTCGCAGGACAAAGCTCACAGTTTGATTCCGGAGAAAAAACAGGTGCTTTACTTTCTTTCGACTCCAATGTATCAGATACCATTCAAATGAAAATAGGTATCTCATTTATAAGTGCATTGAAAGCCGGACAAAACCTGAACAATGAAATTCCCCACTGGAGCTTTCAGAAAACCTTGCAAGAAACGCAGGACAAATGGGAAAGTCTGATGAAAAAAATAGAGATTTCGTCCGATGCAACGGATGATCAAAAACGGATGTTTTACACCGCCTTATACCACACACAACTTATGCCGGTGGATCGTACCGGTGAAAATCCGCTCTGGACATCTAATCAGCCTTATTACGATGATTTTTATGCTATTTGGGACACCTATCGTTCTTCGCATCCTTTACTGACGCTCCTTACTCCTTCGCGTCAGGTAGATATTGTAAACGCCATGCTCGATATTTACAAGCGTGACGGTTACTTGCCCGATGCCCGAAGCGGAAACTTTAATGGTCGCACCCAAGGTGGTTCAAATGCAGAAGTGATTATAGCCGATGCTTATGCAAAAGATTTAAAAGGAATTGATTATTCGCTCGGACTTCAGGCCATGCTAAAAGATGCCACGGTTCCCCCCGGAGCTAACGAAGAAAAAGAAGGTCGTGGCGGACTTACTGACTACAATACCCTAGGTTATGTTTCTACCCGGTTTGTACGCTCAGGCAACCGGACAGTTGAATATGCTTATGATGATTATTGTCTCGCTCAGCTTGCAAAAGGATTGAACAGAATGGGAGAATACCGTCGGTTCATGAAACAATCTGAAAATTGGAAAAACCTTTGGCGCGATATTGAAGATAATGGTTCAAAGGGATTTATAATGCCAAAAGATCCTGCCGGTCGTTGGGTAGATAGTATTCCCTGCGATGTATATAATGGACAAATGAATTATGTTCATTATTCACCGTTGGCTCAGGATTGGCCTAACTGCGTGTGTTGGTGGTGCGGATTTTTCTATGAAGCCAGTTCGTGGGAGTATTCACTGTTTGTACCGCAAGATGTTCCGGGATTAATAGAAAAATCGGGTGGAAATGTGGCCTTTCAGAAACGGTTGGATACACTTTTCGACAAAGGTTTTTACAACGTCGGGAATGAACCTTCTTTTTTGAGTTCATGCCTTTACCATTGGATTGGTCGACCCGATCTGAGTAGTCAACGTACCCGACAAATTATTGACAATAACTACGATGCTACCCGAGGTGGAATTCCCGGCAATGACGATTCCGGAGCCATGTCTTCGTGGTTAGCGTTTCACATGATGGGATTTTATCCCAATGCGGGTCAGTCGTATTATCTGATTACCTCGCCTTACTTTAAACAGACAGTTATTCACATGGAGAATGGGAAAAGCTTTAAGCTGATAGCCAAGAATCTTTCCGATAAAAATGTATTTATAAAATCTGCCACATTAAATGGAAAGCCATTCGATCAGGCATGGATAGAGCACGAAGATATTGTGAAAGGTGGCGAATTAGTTTTTGAAATGAATTCAAAACCTTCTAAAACTTGGGGTCTTCGTATTTTTCCTCCTGTTGCTAACTGACTCTTTTGATATAGAGTTGAAAAATGATCTAAAAAAAAGCTGCCCCCATAAATGATAAGACAGCTTTTTTTAATAATCTAAGTGTCTGAATCTAGATCGAATTAGCATTCCATCTTGTACTTATCCAACCGTTCTGCTGGTCTTTTTTTAGGAAAGTCCATGCTACAATGCGGCTCACCTTGGTTCCCTGATTCATCGGAATGGTTTTTACTTCCAATGCTCCGGCATGTTTCAGGGCTTCATATACCCCGGATAAATGCGATTGTTTTGATATTTGGGTGGTAAACCAAAAACAGTTGGATCCAAACTGCTTGCTTTGACGAATCATGTCGCGCACAAATCGTTCTTCGCCACCGTCACACCATAGTTCGGAGTTCTGACCACCAAAGTTCAGCGTGGGGGTGGTTATTTTTTTATGATTCAGACTGCTTAGTTTTTTGAGTGTCCCTTCCTGTGCTTCTTCGGCTGAAGAATGGAAAGGCGGATTGCAAATAGTGACGTCAACAGGTTCACTGCGTTCCATAATACCATGAAAAATATCTTTGGGGTTTTCCTGATAACGAAGATCAACGTTTCGGTTCAGAAAATTATTGTAGGTAATAATTTTGGTTGCCGAGTCAAGTGCGGCGGTATCGGTATCCGATCCGATAAAAGACCAACCATACTCTTTATTCCCGATGATAGGGAACACACAACTGGCACCAACGCCAATGTCCATACACCGTATTCTGAATCCGGTCGGGATTTTCCCGTTATTACTGGATGCCAACAGATCGGCAACCAAATGAACATAATCGGCTCTGCCCGGGATAGGCGGACACAGATAACCACTCGGAATATCCCAGTATTCAACGCCGTAATATTGTTTCAACAAAGCTTTATTCAACCATTTTACCACTTTCGGGTTGGCAAAGTCTATCGACTCGTTGCCATACGCATTGGGTTTTACATATTTCCCCAGTTCCGGACAGGTAATGATGAGTTGTTTAAAGTCATAAAGTCCCCGGTGTTTGTTTCGGGGGTGTAAAGCGGTTTTCTCTGTTGGTAGTTCTTTTTTTATATCGGGCATCTTAGCTGAATTTGTTCGTTTGCTTGCAAAGGTAAACAATGTCTGCGTAGTTTAATCCGATTTTACCAGGATAATTCACTTTCACTGCCTTGCTGTTTCATTATTCAGCCTTATTCCTCTCATTCTCCTCCAAACTCCTGATTTTTTGAACCAAAAAGAGAACTCAAACAGCATATAGCTTGCCAAAATTTCGAAAAATTGCATAAATACCCAAGCAATTTATTGTAAATCAAAACATTTGACCGCCAAACTTGTTCTAACGCCATGTACTTGAAAAGTGGTACATGAATTTATCTAAAATAACAAACTGAATATGCAACAATCGCAAAACACAAGTTCAGCTAAACCAGAGCCTTCCGTTGAAAAAGAAGAATCGGTTCAGCCTTTCGAGTCATTTATTCTAAACTTTAAGAATACGCTGAAAAGAGTATTCCACGACGAAAATGACATTGACAAAATGGGGATAACCCGCGGCATTTGCCCCAAGGTATGGGGACAAATCATGGATTGCAATCCACTTTCGGTAGTGATTCCTACCGAATACGGAGGCAGAGGAGGAGCTGTGCAGGATAGCCTTGAACTTTTATCCACTGCCTCTTACGAGTCGCTGGCTTTATCTCTCACTCTGGGCATTAACAGTGCTCTTTTTCTTCAGCCTTTTGCTAAGTACGGGCAGGATTGCATGAAACCCGAAGTGTTTGGTCGGTTTTTGAATAACCAAAACATGGGCGGGCTCATGATTACGGAATTAGGATTCGGGAGCGATGCCCTGAACATGCAGACTTCGTATACCGAAGAAGGCAATCATTATCATCTGAAAGGAACAAAACACTGGGCGGGATTAACCGGACAGGCAGATTACTGGTTGCTCTCGGCCAGAAAACAAACAGAGCAGGGCGGACTTCAACGGGACATCGACTTCTTTGTGTGCGATAATACCCAACCGGCTCAAAAAATTGTGGTAGATGAATATTTCGAGAATCTGGGTCTCTACCAAATTCCTTACGGACGTAATATTGTGGATGTAAAGATCCCTAAACTGCAAAGACTCATTCCGCAAACCAACGGCATTCAACTTATGCTTGATCTGTTGCACCGTAGTCGCCTGCATTTTCCGGGCATGGGCATGGGATTTGTAAAACGCATGCTCGATGAAGCCATTACCCATTGTCAGGGACGTCTTATCGGAGGAAAACCTTTGTTTTTGTACGATCAGGTACAACAACACCTGGCTCGCCTGCAAGCTAACTTTACCATTCTCTCTGCTTTTTGTAAACATAGTGCCGGAGTAGCCGGCATTGAAAACGATTTAACCGGTTTAGGTCTCGAAGCCAACATTATCAAAACCGTGACCACCGACCTGATGCAGGATTCTTCACAGACTTTGCTTACGTTGGTGGGAGCTAAAGGTTATAAATTGAATCATATTGCCGGTCGCGGAACGGTTGATAGTCGTCCGTTTCAGATTTTTGAAGGATCTAACGACATTCTCTACGCTCAGATTGGCGAAGCATTGGTAAAAATGATGAAAAATGCCAAACAGAACGGATTGTATCTGTATCTGGAAGGGCACCGACTTACCGAACGTGCTGCCAAATACCTGAAAGAGTTGATTAACTTCGACATTGACATTCAAATGTCGCAACGCAAGCTGGTAGAGATCGGACGTGTGATGAGTCGTATTGCTTCCATGGATTTAGTGATGAAGTTGGGCGATGCCGGTTTCCGTACCGACCTGATTGATGGAGCAGTTTCCATCCTTCGTCAGGAAATCACAGCACTTCTCAGCTTCTTCTCAACCAATCAAACCACCCTAGTTGTAGCCGATTATCAGGCTGACAGTTCGTGGCGCAAATTTGTGTAGTCCGTTGAATTAATTTCGTAATATACCATAACCTGCAAACCCGCTTCCTGAAAATGGAGCGGGTTTGCCTTTTCTTTCTTCGGGTTGTAGCCAGTGATTATTGAATTCCCTCCGTTTTTTCATCTGTCCGTTTCAGAACAATAAATGTCCATTTCAGGTTAAATGAGATAAATTGTATTTCGTAATTTTATACATTTGCACTGTTCATAAAAAAAGAATGAACAAGTATGAAAGCAGAATATTTTAGTGTAAAGAAAAATAATATTGTTTTGGGGCTCATTATTTCCATGGTCATGACGCTTATTGTGTCGGTTCCACGCTCCATGGTACTCAATAGCCGGGATGCAAACAGTATTTCCGGAGTTGCCTTGTATTCCTTCATCTTTTCGCTTGTCATCTGGTTTGCGCATCTCTACCTGATCAATAGTGCCACATTTTCAAACCGGATAAAAAACAGTCTATGGCGTGGTTTCATCAGCATCCTGCTGGTGGCAGTAGTCTCTTATTTCTTTTGCGACCGGTTTTTAGCGGGTATTTTCCGAAATCTATACCAGCTGGATGAATTGCAACAGATGGATAAACATCCGGGACTCCTCTTTGCCCGAAATATATTCCGGGGCATCATCTACTATTACATTCTGTTTTATCAAAAGGTGACTGAAGACAAAAAAAACGATGAAATAGAAATTCAACGCTTGAAACAATTGCAACTGGAAGCTAAAATAGCTTCGTTGAAAGAGCAACTCAGTCCGCATTTTCTGTTTAATACCTTAAACACGCTTTCCACCCTTACCAAAGAAAAGGAAGCACAACAATTGATAACCGAGTTAGCCAATGTTTACCGCTATGTGTTGCAATATAAAAACAAAGAGGTGGTGGAACTCCGACAAGAACTGGAGTTTATCGGTTCGTATTGGTATATATTGGAAATGCGGTTCGGAGACTCCATTAACCTTTCCATCAAAATAGCAGACGACCTGCTTCATTCGTTTATACCACCATTGACTCTTCAGCTCTTATTGGAAAACGCGGTGAAACATAATATTACCGGCGTTCAAAGACCGTTGATAGTAACCGTTTACAGTGATGGACAGAAACTATTTGTAGACAATACCTACCAACCCCGAACGTCGGAGATGCCTTCTACCGGCGAAGGGTTGAACAATATTGCCCAGCAGTATCGCTTGCTGTTTAGACAGGAAATTGAAATAAATCAAGGAGCAGAAACTTTCAGAGTTAGTCTGCCAGTTATTAAAGAATATCATTCACCAAGTAATAATCAATAAAAAACAAACAAAAATGAAGACAAATTTAAATCGTATCCTGACGGTGATTATGCTTTTTGTAGCCTGCTCGTCATTCTCATTAGCTGTTAGTGCGCAAACCGCGGCTCCTAAAGCTCAGGCCGAAGAAAGAGCTCAGAAAATGACTGCACAAATGCAGAAAAAACTTTCGCTAACCGAGGCTCAGTATCAACCGGTATATGACATCAACCTTAAATATGCCAAAGTAAACGAACAGATTCTGAAAGGAACTGACGGGAAAATAGCCAAATTAAAAAAACTTAAGTTAACACAACAAAACAAATCGAGAGAGTTGCAGGCCGTCCTCACCAAAGACCAGTTTAATCAGTACGAAGAATGGAACAAGGAAGTAAAAGCCGAACTGAAAGAAAATTACAAAAACAGAACAAAATAAAATACACCCGGGATGGATGTTCTAATCATTGAAGACGAACTTCGCGCTGCACAACGGCTTACCGAATTGCTTGCCGAAACGGATAACAGTATCCGCATTGTAGCTATTCTCGATTCAATTGAAATGGCTGTGAAATGGTTTGGAGAGAATCCCTCTCCGGACCTTATCTTCTCGGACATACAACTGGCCGATGGACTCTGCTTTGATATCTACAACCGCGAAAATCTAAAAATCGATAGTCCGATTGTATTTTGTACGGCTTACGATGAATACCTGATGCACGCTTTCGAAACCAATGCCGTGAGTTATTTGTTGAAACCGATCAGCAAAGAACAGGTGGAAAAAGCACTCGAAAAATATCAGGCCTTGAAACAGCTTTTTAACAACAAAAATCAACAGAAACTGATAGCCAACCTGGTTAATGAGGTCAATAAAACACAAAAATGCAAATCCTTATTGATTATCAATCAGGGAGAGAAAATTATTCCACTCCGAACGGCTGATATTGCTTATGTGCAGTACGACAATCATTCGGTTATTATAAACACAATGGGTAATCAACACTATCATCATTCCATTTCGCTCGATTTGCTCGAAGATCAATTGGATCCGCAACTGTTTTTTCGGGCTAACCGGCAGTTTATCATCAACCGGAATGCCATACTGAATGCCGAGCGATATTTCAATCGGAAGTTGGTCGTAAAACTGCATCAACCCACCTCCGAAAAAATCATTGTCAGCAAACTCAAATCATCTGAGTTTATGGAATGGTTGGAACAATAGGCCGATATCCGATAGTTGTGCGGTAGGATTGAGATAACATACAGTATTTTTCAATGATCTGATTTTAAAGCACCCATTAAAACAAAAAAATATGAGAACAACCATACTATTCTTTTTTCTCTGTGCTTTTGTACCCTTGGTGTCGGCACAATACAGCGATCCGAATTACTCCAAACCCCAAAGCGGGTATGGCTCCGATGGAACACATACGGTAAGCGTTATTTCTTTTCCCAACCGGAATTTTCCCGATAAAGACATAGAGATTTATCATCCTGCCGACATTAGTACCAAGGTGCCAACCATCTTTTACAGTCATGCTTATGGGGGAAATATCTCCCAAAACATAATCGGACTTCTGCGCTTTGTGGCCATGAAAGGGTACGCCATTGTTTTTGTACCTTATCAAACCATCGGGGTCACAGTTTCCGACCGTTATACCAACCTGCTTCAGGGTTTTCAGAAGGCAGCACGCGATTATTCATCCATTATCGACACTACGCGGGTTGGTTTTGTCGGACATTCATTTGGCGGAGGTGCTTCGTTTGGCAATGCCCTTACTTGTTTTAAAAACTATCATTGGGGATTAAACGGACGCTTCATCTATGCCCTCGCACAATGGTATTCGTTTAATATCACCCAGTCCGACCTGGAAAATTTCCCCGAAAATACCAAATTGCTTACCGAAATTTTCGACGACGACACCACCAACGATCACCGCATGGCCATTGATATTTTCAATAATATCTCCATACCTGCTTCCGAAAAAGATTTTTTATTGCTAAAGTCCGATACAGTCAACGGACACGTTTATGCTGCCGACCACGTGGTGCCCAATACTGCTGCGGCTTACGATGTGTTCGACTATTATGCCTATTATCGCTTACTCGATGCTCTTTGCGATTATACTTTCAACGGAAGTGCAGCCGGAAAAGAAGTAGCACTGGGAAATGGTAGCGCTACTCAGGTAAACATGCCTGCAGGATTGAAAAAACTCATCGAAACCGGTCATCCACAACCTGCTTATCCCGAGTCGAAATACGAATTTCCTTGCAGCGACAGCCAAAATCTCCGCCGTAACTACTGTCCCGTGATCACCGAAGTAAATGATTTGTATAATACCACGCAACTGATGACGATTCTTCCCGCACTTGCCGATAAAAAACTGACAATATCAATCCCCGAAGCCACTACCGAACCCAATCTCTCCATTTTCAACTCGCAGGGACAACAATTACTGTCTGTTCGGCGACCGGCCGGCACTTCTTTTACTGTTGACATCCCAACTCTCAGTACAGGAATCTATCTGGCTGTGTGTGGAAAATACCGGACAAAGTTTTTACTCCGCTAGATCCATAATTTACATTTGAATCACACTGCTTGGACTCTAAAAAAAAGACATGTTCCCACATTCAAAAACGTTGACATCTTACATTCCTCACTTATCCCGATATAATGGGGATAAATATTATATGAATATCCCGCTTTGTTACTTAAAATAATATCGATAGATATTATCTTTTGTGGACTTCAAAAATAATTTACCACAAAAGGTGCAAAAGATACACAAAAGCGGAAAATGAAAATTTTGAGCGACATATTGTCTGCATTTTCTAAGAAACAAAAGCTAAGTTTTTATTTCATAAAAACTTTTGTGTGATTTTTGTGCTTTGGAACATCCCAATCATCGGGATTGTGGTGTTTTCTTTTGATTATGTAAAATAAATAATATTCATAAAATGTTATTCATTCTTCCAGTTCTTTCTGAATGATTTCCTGTATTTTTTGCAGTTTTTCCAACGGAGCACTGTTCATCAGTTGAGTTACGTTGTTCAGGAAAGCTTCGTTGCGTTTCAGGGCATTCAGTGAATGCGCGCTGTTTGTCGCCATATCTTTGGATGGCACCCACTCCAGCAAATCGTTGGGAGTGCAGTTGAGTGCAAGACACAGTTTCTCCACGGTTTCGAGCGAGAAACTGTTCATATACCCTCCGGCAATGCGGGTGGCAGTTGCCGAAGAAAAACCATGATTTCGGAAAAACGAAAGGGGCTTAGTAACGCTCCTCATAGTACATACACGAAGAATATTGACTTTTAGCATAACAATAGGATTGAATTTTTCTTATAAACACTTCCAATGTTCTGAATATTCGCAGAAAAACGATCAGAATATATACTATATCGATCTAAATATGTAAGATTTAAATATAAATATCATATATTGAAGTACAAATATATAATATTCAAATGCAAATACGCAATATTTAAGTACAAATATAATAAACTGAAGTATGAATACACAATATTTAAATCAGACTATATAATATTTCAATCATAAACTACATTATTTAGATCAAAAACAACGATATTTCACTTTCGAAGTACAAAAAACAATAAACCATCGAATGAATTGCTTCGTTTCGGTGTCTTTTCTATTTTATTCTAGTTTAAACAGAACAGGTATTACTATTTCCGATCGAACCGACTTGCCATCTTTTAAGGCAGGAACCCACTTCGGCATCTGTTGAATAGCCTTTACAGCCTCTCTATCACAGAAAGGTCCTAAACTTTGTATAATCTTAAACTCCCGCAATTCACCATTCGGTTCAACTATACATTTTACATAAATTCTTCCTGAAATTGAAGCTTCAGCTTCCTCAATCGGGTATTTTAGGTGGCTTTGAATAAATTGAGTTATTCTTTCTAATTTTGTTTTTCCATTGCCGAATTTAAAATCTGCGGGGACATCAATCTGAATAGGCATCGACTCACTTGCCGCAAACTTTCTACATTTGAAATTAGAATATGGAATGCGGATAAGAAGCCTGAATTTAGATCGAATCTTCTTCCCTTCCAAAGTAGCAGGATAAAATTGAGGGAGGGTTTTCAGCACTCGAAATATTTCATTTTCAATCAAACTGTTCTTAAAGGCATTTCTATTAGCATTCAAATAAACTGGATTTGCTTCTACATTTCCAACCGTATCAATCACAAACTGAACAATCAATTTTTCATTTGATTCTGTAGAATAATTCATAATTTTGTAATTCAACTTACTTTCTATACAGTAAAATAACGAATCCTCACCTTCTGGAAAAACTGGAGATGTTTCGATATAATCAATCAACTTTTCATCTGAATACTTCTTTGTTTCAATTTTATTTTGAATTGAATCTATTTTCTGGCAATATACAAAAGATGTGATCGTCAAGAACAATATAAATAAAAGCGGTTTCATAAAATCTTGAATTTAATAACGAAACTATGCATTATTTCAGGTATTACTTCAGGTATTTTTCCAGAAACTGATCCTGTTCCCAAAGCAGATGCAGAATATTCTCGCGGGCCACATAGCTGTGTTGTTCTTTAGGCAGAATCACCATGCGGGCCGGTGCTCCGAGACCTTTGAGTGCCTGAAAGTAACGCTCGGTTTGCAGGGTAAAGGTGCCGGGGTTGTTGTCGGCTTCGCCATGTACCAGTAGCAGCGGTGTTTTCATTTTATCGGCATTCTGAAACGGCGACATGGCATTGTACACTTCGGGTGCATCCCAGTAGTTGCGTTGTTCGCTCTGAAAACCGAAAGGTGTGAGCGTGCGATTGTAAGCACCGCTGCGGGCAATGCCGCAAGCAAAGAGCTTGGAGTGAGTCAGCAAGTTGGCAGTCATAAAAGCACCGTACGAATGTCCGCCTACAGCCACCTTGGCACGATTAATATAGCCCAATGAATCCACAGCATCGATGGCTGCTTTGGCATTGGAAACCAATTGTTCGATAAAATTGTCGTTGGGCTCGGTTTTGCCTTCGCCAATGATGGGGAAAGCCGCATCGTCGAGCACGGCATAGCCGCGGGTTACCCAATACACAAACGAACCGTAATACGGGTAGGTAAATTCGTTGGGATTGGCCGTACTTTGTCCGGCACTGTTTTTATCTTTGTATTCGGCCGGGTAAGCCCAGATGAGCAGCGGCAGTTTTTCGGTTTTTGCTTTGCGATTATAACCTGCCGGCAAATACAAGGTGCCCGACAGTTCCACGCCATCGGCCCGGTGATATTTAATCACTTCTTTATACACATCTTTAATGCTTTCGAACGGATTAGAGAAATGGGTGACCTGCGTCAGAGCATCTTTTTTGCGGAAATTGCGGAAGAAATAGTTGGGATATTCATTTTTCGACTGAATGCGTACCAATGCTTCTCCCTTTTTATAGTCCTCAATGTCGAAAATCTCTTCCACTTTGTCGGTGTAGGTCGACTGATACAGTCGTTTTGTCTTCAACGTAGTCAGGTTAAGTTCGTCTATAAACGGGAACTGTCCTTTTTGGGTATGTCCGTCGCCGATAAGGAAAAGCGCATTGTCGGCAATAGCCAGCACGTATTTTCCATATTCGTTTTTCCATGTTTCAAAATGTCCGGGATCGGAATATACATCCTGAAAGTTCCGATCGGTAATTACTTTCGGGCTTTCGCCGGGTTTTGACGGATTGACGAGGTAGGTTTTTTCGTTGCGCGTGTCGTACCATTCGTCCTGTACAACGACTACCGATTCATTTCCCCAAATAATATTCATAAACCGCTGAGAAAGTTTAATCAGCAGTTCGGCATCCTGAGTAAACGGAGCTTTCCAGAGGTAAATGGCGTCGCGATAGTCGGCTTTTGTTTGCGGATCGCCACCATCCAGCGCTTCGGCATAATACAGCGTGGCCGGTTCGTCGTAACGCCAGTTCATTTGTCGTTTTCCCTTGCGAACAGCCATAAATCCTTTAGGCAATACTTCTGAAAGCGGTACGTCGTTCACCGTTTTCACCACATTTCCTTGCAAATCGTACACCGTGCTTACTTGTGGAAACTTATTGAGAGGAACCACGTACGAAAAAGGTTTATGCAGGGTGGTAGTGAGCAGATATTTTCCATCGGGCGAAAAAGATTCGCCTGCATACATGGCTGCGGCTTTGAACAAACCAGTCTTTCCGGCCAGGTCCACCGTGTATAATTCGGAAGTAGCCAAGGTAATGAAGTTTGTTTCATCGGTCGCGTTTTTCAACAAATCGGGATAAGTCCGGTTTTGCGATTTAGAACCGTTGCTCACCGAAACAGTAGGTCCCAGAGGTAGTTCTTTTTTGGGGTCAATAAGAGCCGGACGATTGGCAGGAAGAAGTCGAATCAACAGTTGTTTGCTATCCCGGTACCAGTTGAACGGATTACCCATGTTGGCATTGATCACCGGTTCCGTCAGTCGTGTTGCCTGAGCCAAAGCCATATCCAGCACCCAAAGTTCCACGCCACCTGCAGTGGTGTTGGTAAATGCTATTTTCGTTTCGTCGGGCGACCAGGCCACGTAGGTGATGCGCGGGTTGGTCGGCAATCCTTTTACCTGAACCGCTTCTTTGACCGCCACTTTTCGCACTTTCAGGTTGTTGATGTAGCTGGTTGCCGAGGCAATATTGGTTACGGGATTAATGCGTAACCCGCCCATGCTCATTTCCTGCTGGTTCAGGTCTTCCAGGTTTTTGTATGTGCTGCGATATGTCAGCAACATATATTCTTTTTTTGTGTCGATAGATACTTGCGGAGCACGCTCGTAATCGGCAAGCTTCATAATGCTTGCAGGAGGAGTTTTGTAAGTCAGGTTTTCTTGTGCCATATTATGTGTCAGTGCTAACAGAATAAATAAAAGAGATGAAGTAAGCTTTTTCATATACTCTCAATTTTTTAATTAAACAAGATGCAAATGTAAGCCTTTCTTTTTATTTGCCTATAAAATCAATGAAATTAAAATGTAATATCAGGCTAAATAAACAGGGGGTGACGGGGCAAATATTCTATTTGTCCGTACTAAGTGGGCTTAAAACTGTAAAAATACACCTGCATTTGAAACATATTATTTACATTTGCAATCCTCGATAAAAATACACATTTTATTATATGCATATGAAGAAAAATTTTACTCTATTTCTCCTCTTTATTTCGTTTCTCACCTTTGCTCAGGCCCCAACCGGATATTACAATACGGCGGAAGGCAAAAACACAAGCAACCTGCGCACGGCTTTACAAACAATCATTACCAACGGAGCCACGGATGTAGGTTATGCAGGGTTATGGACCGCTTATGCCAAAACAGATGAAACTTCCGACGGAAAGATTTGGGATATGTATTCCAATTGTACATTTGCTTATCAGACCAAACAATGTGGAACTTACTCGGTAGAGTGCGACTGCTACAATCGCGAGCATACATCACCCCAAAGTTGGTTTAGTTCAGCTACTCCTATGGTAAGTGACCTGTTCAACGTTTATCCTACCGACGGAAAAGTAAACGGCATGCGCAACAATTATCCTTACGGAGAAGTTGGAACTGCAACTTATACTTCCGGAAACGGAAGCAAACTGGGAACATCAAGTTTCTCGGGTTATACGGGAACGGTTTTCGAACCGGTAAATGAATACAAAGGCGATTTTGCCCGCACCTATTTTTATATGGCTACCCGTTATGCCGGATTGTGCGAAAGCTGGACTTCGGGGGCTGATGTTGTATATAGCTCAGCCAATTTAGGACTGACGACTTATGCTATGAATTTGTTTTTGAAATGGAGCCGCGAAGATCCTGTCAGTGCAAAAGAAATTAATCGGAACAATGCTGTTTATGGTGTACAAAACAATCGCAATCCGTTTATTGATAATCCCGGTTTAGAGGAGTATATCTGGGGTAACAAAACTTCAGAAGCTTTCTCGGCCAGCGGAACAGTAACTACTCCTTACTTAAGTACACCTTCCAACGGAGTCAGTCTTCAATTTAGCAGTGTGGTTTACCAACAAACCGGTACCGCAACTATATCTATTAAGGGTGCTAACCTTACCGGCGATCTTAGTTTAGCCCTCAGTGGAACCAATGCCGGTTACTTTTCACTTCCTACGACTACTATCTCAAGCGCACAGGCTCAAAACGGATATACACTTACTGTAAGTTATGTTCCACAAGCCGTAGGAACGCACACAGCCACACTCACCATTTCGGGCGGAGGCATAACTCCAACTACGGTCACGCTTAATGCAACCGGAAAGGACACTTTTTCAGCGTTAGCTGCCGGCAACATTACCAGTACTGGTTTCACGGCCAACTGGAATGCATCGGTCGGTGCAACCGGATATGCTTTGAATGTGTTTTCAATGAGTGGAAGTACAGGTGATGCTCCAAAAACCTTATTGGAAGAAGATTTCGCGACATCTTTGCCGACTACGTGGACAAGTGACCTTACAGGATATTCTGATGTTTCTTTAGCAAGCAACATTAAATTAGGATCTAGTTCAAAATTTGGAAAAATAACAAGTCCGGCTATCGACTTATCTGCCCCAACGACATTATTAGTCCGCGGCAAACAATTTGGAAGCGACACAGGGGCTAAACTAGTTGCCCTTGTCGATAATGATACCGTGGCTGTTTGGACAACAGCTGTAGATAATCAGGATTTCACCTTGAACTTGCCTGCAAAAACGAGCAGCTCTACCATCTCATTATACGCGTTTGCAAAGAAACGGGTCTATGTCGATTATGTAAAAGTAGCTACACAAGGTACCACACAAACAGCAGTTTCGGTCAATGGGTATCCTAAATCGGTAGGAAATGTAACTAACTATTCAGTGACTGGTTTACAAAGTGATTATAATTATTTTTACACTGTCACTCCCGAAGGAAGTAATACGGGCATTTCCGATCAGGTTAGTGTTCGTACAGCAAGCATCAGCACTGGGATTGACAAGACCGAACTCAACGCTATTTCATGGTCGGCAGTGGCAGATGGAATTCTGGTTCGAAACGTGCCGCTTAATTCAACACTAACCGTATTGGATATGATGGGAAGGCAAATTCAGATTGTAGAGAATAACTCTTCCGGAATTACATTGAATCTCACTCAAAAGGGAATCTATTTATTACAGATAAGACAGAATCAGGGAATCAAAACTTATAAGGTCCGTTTTTGATTTTAAATATTTATATACCGGGGTTCTTTGCCCCATGAATCGGTCCGCTTCTTCTGAATCGGACTGATTTGTATAAAAGAATCAATATTGGGATTAAATACTGTTATATTTCAACTCGTTATTTGTCAAAAGTCTTTATTTCTTTCTCAAAACAAACTATTTTTTCTATTTTTACGGACTTTAAGTTTAATACAATGTTTGTACTTTTGCTTTGGTACTATTATTGTTAGCAAACTACCTATTGTGATTATTTAAAAAGTTACACATTTTTTACTCTATGCATATGAAGAAAATTTTTACTCTATTTTTCATTTCCATTTCACTTCTTGCTTCTGCACAAGCACCAACTGGAGGCCCGGCAGACGGTAAAAATTCAAAAAACGTTGGAGAAGTATCTCAAAACAATGACGATCAGAAATTCAATTTAATTTCGTGGTCTGTAGTGCCGGATGGAATCCGTGTTCGGAATGTGCCAATCAGCTCAAGAATAAAAGTGCTGGATCTGATTGGAAAGCAAATTCTGGATATTCAGAACAATTCTTCTGAGCTTACATTAAACCTTCCTCACAAAGGAATCTACTTATTACAAATAAGACAAAATCAAGAGCTTAAAACCTTCAAGGTACTATTCTAACCTCAGTGATTACCATCGAAGTTTAGTTGAAATTTCTACTATTTAATCGACCCGATTCTAATGAATCGGGTCGATTTGCATTTCAAAGAATCAACATCTGGATAAAGAAACTGTTATATTTCAGTTCGTTGTTATTCAAAAGTTTTGATTTTATTCTTTGAACAAACTATTTTCTTTAATTTTACGGACTTTAAATTCAAAACAAAAATAGTATGAGCACTAAATCATCGCTTTCAATTGGCAGATTCTTGTCAGTTTTTTCTTTTGCTTTGCTCCTATTTCTGCTTCCAAATCATGCAGCAGCAATAAATAGTTATGAATCCACGCAACAAGATGACTCGGAAATTTTTACAGAATATAGAGGAAAAATCATCGACAAAAAAAATGGAAGTCCTCTAGCTTTTGCCGGACTTATCGTTGTTGGAACAAATATTTCTACAATCTCTAATTCAGAAGGAGAGTTTTCTCTCAAAATTTCAAAATACGTCTCGGATCCGAAAATTAAGGTCAGTTTTATCGGGTATAAGAATAAACAGATGGCACTGGCTGATTTAAAAAGTCAAAAATCACGTATTGCAATGGAGCCCTCCGCTGTGGAATTGCCGGAACTTAATGTAATTTCAAAAAATGCTGACATTCTGATTCAATCTGTATTGCAGAAAAGAGGTGAGAACTATTTCAATAAGCCAACCCTTATGACGGCTTTTTATCGCGAAACAATAAAAAAAGGAAGATCTTATGTTTCACTGGCAGAAGCGGTAGTTGAAATTGATAAACAAGCATACACATCAACTAAGTCGGATGCTGTAAAACTTTATAAAGCCCGAAAAAAAGCAGATTATTCGAAGCTGGATACACTGGCGTTTAAACTTCAGGGAGGTCCGTTCAATTCCTTGTATCTTGATATTATGAAGTATCCGGAATATATTTTTACCGAAGACATGCTTGCTAACTATCAATTTTCTTTTGATCATTCAACGCATATCGATAATAGACTAATTTATATTATCGATTTCAAGCAGCGCCCCAATAAAACCGATCCTCTTTACGCAGGAAAACTTTACATCGATGCAGGAAATTTTGCTTTAAAAAGTGCGGTTTTTACGCTTAACCTATCCAATAAAGAAGAAGCAGCTCTGATGTTTATCAAAAGGAAACCGTTCAATGCTAAGGTCTATCCTACAGAAGCAAAATACAGAATAGACTACCTTGAGAAAGACGGCAGATGGTATTATTCGTATAGCCGCATTGAACTTGGACTAAAAATAAACTGGAAGAAAAAGCTGTTTAATACCAATTATTTCTCAACGGTTGAGATGGCTGTAACCAATTGGGGAAAAGGAGCCGAAGAGAAGTCAACAGATTTCAAAGAAAAGCTCAGACCATCGGTAATTATTAGTGATGAAGCATCCGGTTTTACTGACCATCAGTTTTGGGGCGAATTTAATGTAATAGAACCTGAGAAATCAATCGAATCGGCAATAAAAAAGATACAGAAGAAACTGGAAAATAATAAATAGATCAGGCTATACTCAAACAACATCAACATAACAAAAGGAAATAGAGACAACTTCATTTTCTTTTGTTTTTTAGTCCAACCGGACTTCTTCTTTTGCCTAAATAATGCCAATATAGCTGTAATCTGAAACAAATACCGGACAATTTACGTTATGGTTGTCTAATCTATTAAGTCAAAGAAGTATGTTCTAAAACACATTTTTTGTATCTTTGTAGCATTAATTCTGTTTGCAATTCATATTTAAACAGATAGCGTTTAAATATTGATCTGCTAAGAAAGAATAAGAAACCAACGGTCAACGTAGTTAATAAAAAAACATCATGTCAACAGATATATTAGACCAAGTCACCCAGGGAGACTACAAATACGGCTTCACCACCGATATTGAGACGGACATTATTCCTATTGGTCTCAGTGAAGAAGTGGTTCGTCTTATTTCGGCAAAAAAAAACGAGCCGGAATGGATGTTAGAGTTTCGCTTAAAAGCTTATCGCCACTGGCTCACCATGGAGATGCCAATCTGGGCACATCTTACAGTTCCTGAAATTGATTATCAAAGCATATCTTATTACGCAGCCCCGCGCAAAAACGCTCCAAAAAGTCTGGACGAAGTGGATCCTGAGTTACTGAAAACATTTGAGAAATTAGGCATTCCGCTTCATGAGCGAATGGCTTTATCGGGAATAGCGGTGGATGCGGTTATGGATAGCGTCTCGGTAAAAACGACTTTCAAAGAAAGTCTGTCGGAGCTGGGCATCATCTTTTGCTCATTCAGCGAAGCGGTAGAACATCACCCCGATTTAGTTCAGAAATACATGAGCTCGGTGGTACCTTATACCGATAATTTTTTTGCCACATTAAACTGTGCTGTATTTTCGGATGGTTCATTTGTGTACATCCCCAAAGGCGTTCGCTGCCCCATGGAGCTTTCCACCTATTTCCGCATCAACGCGATGAATACCGGTCAGTTTGAACGGACTCTCATTGTAGCCGACGAAGATAGTTACGTTTCGTATCTCGAAGGTTGTACGGCACCTATGCGCGACGAGAATCAACTCCATGCAGCTATTGTGGAAATTGTGGCCATGAAGAATGCCGAAGTGAAGTACTCTACGGTACAAAACTGGTATCCGGGCGATAAAGAAGGTAAAGGTGGAATCTATAACTTTGTAACGAAACGGGGTATCTGCAAGGGCGATAATTCTAAGATTTCGTGGACTCAGGTAGAAACCGGTTCGGCCATAACATGGAAATACCCAAGTTGTATCTTGTTAGGCGATAATTCATCGGCCGAATTTTATTCAGTAGCTGTAACCAATCACCACCAACAAGCCGACACCGGAACAAAGATGCTCCACATTGGGAAAAACACCAGCAGTCATATCCTTTCCAAAGGAATCTCAGCCGGAAAGAGCCAAAACAGTTATCGTGGATTAGTGAAAGTGAATCCGGCAGCAGAAAATGCCCGCAATTTTTCGCAATGCGACAGCCTATTACTCGGTGACAAGTGTGGTGCGCATACCTTTCCATACATGGAGGTAAATAATGATACAGCCATTGTGGAACACGAAGCTACCACATCAAAAATAAACGAAGATCAGATATTTTATTGCAATCAGCGTGGTATTTCTACTGAAGATGCCGTGGGATTGATTGTAAACGGGTATGCCAAAGAAGTATTAAACAAACTTCCCATGGAGTTTGCCGTAGAAGCGCAAAAGCTGCTGCAAATAACGCTGGAAGGTTCAGTAGGATAAAAGTTATTAGCCTAACGGCGATATTTGCTTTGCGATATTTACTCCCTCCGGTCGCGATATTAATTGTTTCCCGACAGGAACTTTAGATAAAAGACATTAGACAAAATATATGTTAGAAATAAAAAACTTACACGCCAACATCAACGGCAAAGAAATTATAAAAGGATTAAGTCTCACCGTTAACGCGGGCGAAATACATGCCATCATGGGACCTAACGGTGCCGGCAAGTCAACATTATCATCAGTATTGACAGGAAATCCTGCATTTACAGTTACCGAAGGGCAGGTTACTTTCAATGGTAAAAACCTGTTGGAACTAAGCCCCGAGGATCGTTCACGCGAAGGAATCTTTCTGAGCTTTCAGTATCCGGTGGAAATCCCAGGCGTAAGCATGGTCAATTTTATGCGTACAGCCGTAAATGAGCACCGTAAATATAAAAATCTGGATCCTATTTCAGCTACCGATTTTCTTCGACTAATGCGCGAGAAAAAAGAGTTGGTGGAAATGGACAACAAACTGGCGAACCGTTCGGTAAACGAAGGCTTCTCAGGTGGTGAGAAAAAGCGTAACGAAATTTTCCAAATGGCCATGCTGAATCCTCTTTTATCTATTCTGGACGAAACCGATTCCGGCCTCGACATTGATGCTTTGCGCATTGTTGCCAATGGGGTAAATAAACTGAAAAGTCCTGATAACGCGAGCATCGTCATTACTCACTATCAACGTCTGCTGGATTATATTATCCCTGATTTTGTACACGTATTGTACGACGGACGGATTGTAAAATCGGGCGGTAAAGAGCTTGCTTATGAACTTGAAGAAAGAGGCTACGACTGGATTAAGAAAGAAGTAGACGGGGAATAAGACTCAACACTAAGATACTAAATTTGTGCAGAAAGAATTTGCGAATTTACCTCTTGAATAATAAAGCTTAGTGAAACTTGTGAACTTAGTGACTTAGTGGTAAAAAAACTTAGTGGTAAAAAATGGAACAACAATATATCGACTTATATAAACAACATCACGAAAGCATAAAAAAACATTCGGCTGCAGTGATGAACGATTCCCGCGACGCTTCTTTTGCGCTGTTCGAAGAATTACGATTTCCTACTACAGCGTTGGAAGACTATAAATACTCCGACCTTAAGGCGGCTCTGTCTATTGATTACGGCTTAAACATTAACTGCATTCCTATTCCGGTAAATCCGTATGATGTGTTTAAATGCGATGTGCCGGGCATTCAATCTTACCTTTTCTTTGTGGTGAATGATGCATTTTATCCAACCATGGATGCAAAAGCATTAAAACTGCCCGAAGGAGTAATTATTGGTAGCCTGAAAGAAATTGCAGAAACGCGTCCGGAATTATTAAAAGAGTATTATGGCAAGCTGAGCACTTCCAAAAAAGACGGACTCGTTGCTTTCAACGGAGCTTTTGCTCAGGACGGATTCTTTATGTACGTGCCTAAAAACGTGCAACTGACTAAACCCGTGCAGCTCGTAAACATTATGCGTTCGGACGTCGATTTTATGGCGAATAGCCACAATCTGATTATTCTGGAAGAAGGCGCTAAAGCACAACTATTGGTGTGCGACCATACGGTGGATGAAGTTCGCTTCTTGTCCAATCGCGTTACCGAAGTGTTTGTGGGCGAACATGCCACTTACGAGCATTACAAACTCGAAAATACACATACCAAAACCACCAATCTGTCTACACTGCTGATTGATCAGCGTGCGTCGTCCAATGTGATAGCCAATGTGATTACCTTGCACAACGGCGTAACGCGGAATACGGTGGAAATAGACCTGGATGGCGAACATTGCGAAACCCAGCTTTGCGGCATGGTGATTGGCGATAAAAACCAACAGGTAGATAACTTTACCTCCATTATTCATAACAAACCAAATTGCAATAGTCACGAGCTCTTTAAATATGTGCTGGATGATTTTGCAAAAGGTGGGTTTACCGGAAAACTGTTGGTAGCGAAAGATGCGCAGAAAACAGCTGCATTCCAAACAAACCGAAATATCTTGCTGAATAAAACGGCTAAGATGCGCACTAAACCGCAACTGGAGATTTATGCCGACGATGTAAAATGTTCGCATGGCGCTACTATCGGGTCGTTGGACGAAACGGCTAAATTCTATATGCAGTCGCGCGGTATCTCGGAGCCGGAAGCACGCTTGTTGTTGATGTTTGCTTTTACCAACGATGTGATTGAATTCATCCGCATTCCGGCATTGCAAGACAGGATAAAAATGTTGGTAGAAAAACGCCTGCGGGGAGAACTATCCAAATGCGAAGGTTGCGTGATTTGCCAATAAACAGCCATTTGAAGCTTTTGAAAATTTCAGAAACATCAAAATGACTGTTTTACTCCTTCTGAAATTTTCAAAAATGCCAAAATGACTGTTTTAGTCCTTCTGAAAATTTCAGAAATGCCAAAACGACCGTTTTAGTCCTTCTGAAATTTTCGAAAGCTTCGCGACGACCGTTTTGGTCTTTTCGAAAATTTCAGAAGCTTCGCGACGGCTGTTTTAGTGTTTCTGAAAATTTCAAAAACACTTACCCTGCGATATTCGGTTTTCTCTATTTAGACAAAGCTTGTTTTCCTATGAAAATGCAGCCAAAAACAGTGAAACAATTCGGAAAACAGCAAAGAATTTAATTTATACTGCTATTTTTAAGGATGAACCTAAGTATTGAGCAACTAAAATCCAAATTCCAACAACCATTGCCGGGTACAGCTTCGCATCTGAAGCTGGCACCACCAAACCGGGCTAAGGAGCTGCTGGAGAAACAAAATTATCTCCTTGCGGCCAGACAAAGTGCTGTAATGGTTCTGTTATACCCTGTCGACAATCAACTCCGAACGGCATTTATCAAACGCAGTGAATACGATGGCATACACAGCGGTCAAATTGCGTTTCCGGGCGGCAAAAAAGAAAAAACCGATCAAAATTTTGAAGAAACAGCACTGCGTGAAACATTCGAAGAAGTAGGAATCAAATCCGATGAAATAGAACTGATCGGGCAACTCTCCGACCTGTTTATACCACCAAGCAACTTTATAGTGAAACCTTTCGTCGGATATTGCACCCACCAACCGACATATAAGCTTGATCCGAGGGAAATTCAATCTGTAGTTGAAATAGATTTAGCTGATTTTTACTCGGAAAACCGTATCTTTGAAAAAGAATTTAGTTCGGGAACATCCGGACAAGCGATCAAAGCACCATACTTTGGCATTAAAAATATTGAAATATGGGGAGCAACAGCTATGATAACAAGCGAGTTGTTGGACGTATTAAAGTCCTAGTTACTCCCCGAATATTTATCTAAAGAATAAACAATACACTTAGGTACTTTCGCACTGATTTATTATTCAGTACCGGATTTACAAAAGTTTTCTGACTTATATTATAGCCACAACTTAAAAAATCCGACATTGAATACTTTCATTCGTCTCAATAAGTTTATCAGCGACAGCGGAGTTTGTTCGCGTCGTGAAGCCGACAAATACATCGAACAAGGGCATGTTTTCGTCAATGGGCGCAGAGCCAGCGTAGGCGATCAGGTTACCGCCAAAGACAAAGTATTGCTCAACGGTAACCCCATCGAAGCAAAAACCGGAACCGACTTTGTATTTTTGGCCTTTAATAAGCCTGTAGGCATTATCAGTACCACCGAAATCGGAGTAAAAGATTCCATCATTGATTACATTGGCTATCACGAGCGCATTTTCCCAATCGGTAGGCTCGACAAGGAGTCGCAGGGTTTGATCTTTATGACCAATAACGGAGATATCGTCAATAAGATTCTTCGTGCCGGAAATAATCACGAAAAAGAATATCTGGTCACCGTAAATAAACCCGTTACCGATGAGTTTATCCAGAAAATGGGTGCAGGTGTTCCTATTTTGGGTGAAATGACTAAGAAATGTAAGGTAACAAAGGAATCTACTTTTTCGTTTCGTCTGGTGCTAATACAAGGGCTAAACCGACAAATACGACGGATGTGCGAGTACTTCGAATACGAAGTCATTAAACTGGAGCGTGTACGCATCATGAATATAAGTGTGAAAGGCATACCAGTAGGCGAGTGGCGACAACTGCAACCCGAAGAAATGGAGCAAATCATGGCAGCCATAGCCAATTCGTCATCTACTCAGGAAGCTTCGGGTAAAAAGCCAAAAGCTCAAAATACAACCCCCAAAAAAGCAGAAAGTACCACAGCTCAACGTGCTCCGAAGCAAGTCGCAACAAAGAGGTCGGATCGTTCAGCAGGCTTAAACCCAAAATCGAGAGAACTTAGAAGTCAATCCAGTAATGCCAATGGAAAAAAGAGTGGCTCGGCCAAAAACATCAAGCCAACTTCAGTAACTTATAAAAACAAAGGGAATAGTAAACCGAAAAGAAAATAGGCTATGTTCCCCCATCTGTCTCGGGTGGGCAACATTTCACCGCCCTTCGCTCGATAAACCCCATACAATTAGTCCGGTAATAGCAGCAGTCCAACCCATAAACATTCCAAAACCAGTATTTTTGCGTATATAGAATTGGTTAGCGGGACCATTTACAGTTTGCGACGAGCTATCCGTTGTCCGAAAAATCTCGGAAACCCAGAAAGAGTCATCAAAAAAGATTGGTGATGATAAGTTCTCATGAGTGGTTAATGATAATATGTTTCTAAAATAGACAGGACTGTTATTTTCATCGTATAAATGAATTTTACTCTTATCTATCTTGCTTTTATCTTTGTTTCCCAAGGAATCCACTGGTGCGGTGTCAATAAACTGAGCAATTAAAGTATTGCTCGAAAAAGAAGCATAGGACTTTGGAGCTATGAAGTTAATTTGTTGATCATTATAAAAAGAACCATCCTCTTGTATCCCATTTACTATCAAAGTTGTTCTACCCCAATCAATATAAACAGGCTTTTCTAACTTATTGAGAATTGTAATTTCAACACCGAAATTTTCTCTTGCAAAGGAATATTTGATCAAAAAAGAATCTGTTTCATGCACAAATTCTTTACTATCACTCTTAGGCAGATTGCTATTAATATAAACATATTGATATTGAGAACAACTCGTTAATATTATAATGCTAACGAATCCAACGAAAAAAAGTTTTAGCATTGAACAAAGCGTTGAATTCCTTTTTTTTTGGTACGAATCTACTGTTTCCATAAGTTATCTTTATTTCAATTCAAATTGTTTAAAAGAAATTGCTTACAAAACTACAAAAAATGTTGATTCAACAATCAAATTTCTCAATTACTTGATCATTTCCCTTTATTTTTTTTAATTCAATTGCACTATGTGGACTAAATAGTTACAATATCTACATTTTTCTCTTTTCTTATATTAAATTCGTAATAATAATAACGAAAAAGTCCCTTAGAAATCAATTGATTTCTAAGGGACTTTTAAAAACGTACCCGAAGCGGGACTTGAACCCGCACAGCCGTAAAGCCAAAGGATTTTAAGTCCTTCGTGTCTACCATTCCACCATCCGGGCAGAATACGTTTTGTGAGCGAAAAACGGGACTCGAACCCGCGACCCCGACCTTGGCAAGGTCGTGCTCTACCAACTGAGCTATTTTCGCAATACTATTTCTTTGAATAAAAACGCTATTTCATCATTTGCTTGCCAAGGTCGGAACGAGTCAAACCTTTGGGGCAAGGTCATGCTCTACCAACTGAGCTATTTTCGCAATACTATTTCTTTGAATAAAAACGCTATTTCATCATTTGCTTGCCAAGGTCGGAACGAGTCAAACCTTTGGGGCAAGGTCATGCTCTACCAACTGAGCTATTTTCGCAATACTATTTCTTTGAATAAAAACGCTATTTCATCATTTGCTTGCCAAGGTCGGAACGAGT
>WSSedL1CaDRAFT_10000186_pt1 | contig 42892 bp, 34 predicted proteins | sample WetSurSL1Cattail_FD_9464 | JGI IMG/M metagenome (IMG submission 9464)
CTTTCCCTGCCAGCATGTTAAAAACGTAGTTGCCATTAAACGCAGTATTTCTTTCTATGCCGTCACTGCCTTTATATTTTGAGTCAAATAATGATCCTGTAATTAGGTAATAAAAACCTTTGTTAAAGAATCTTTCAAGTGTAAGCTCTATTCCAATATTTCTTCCGGTACCATTGTTAACCAAGCTGTCTTTTTCAGTAAAAATGTAAGACATCCCTTCATTAACGCCAGAGAATGAGGAAGACTTATTGGACTGGTCGACAGGAAAATCATACAGCCGCTGGTAATATGTTTCAATCTTTATCGCTGTGTTATGAGCAATCATATAGTTGTATCCGGCTACAAACTGGCGACTTTTGTTAAACCGCAGGGCTTTGTTGGAATTTATCACAGCCACAGGTGTATTGGTCGCCACCATGTAAATTGGTAACAACTGTAACTGGCTATGCAGGCCATATCCAAAGGTCAATGACTGGCGGGGTAAGAAATTCCATCGAAAGGATAGCCTTGGTTCAAGTATATTATCGTGGTTCAGCCCAAAATACTGATAATGGAGTCCTCCTGTTGCCGCTAAGTTGTCTGTAAAAGAATAGTTCCATTGACCATAGGCCTGAATCAGCCATGCAATGCCACTACCCATTCTGATGGGCTTTAATTCCACCGGCTGATAGACTATTTGTTTTGTATTAAAATGATATGAATTGCGATCAACAATTATGCCGAATCTAACTTTATTCTTGGCATTCAACTTCGATTTTATATAAGAATGAGCTGTGTACTTGTACTGATAGTTGCTGGATCGGTATCGTGTTGTGATGTCATCGGTTTGTATATCAACTGAGTCAGCTTTCATCGATTCATCAACACCTGAAAACCCAACTACTGTTTTTATGTAAGTATCACGGCCAACTCTATTTTTTAATGTTACGCCAAAGGCTCCTGTACTCGAAATAAAATAATTATTATCAGTCTCCGCGGGATCAGGACTAAAGTCATGGCCGCTTTTATCCTGATATAACATTCTGTAATTGCTGTTCCCTCCAATACCAAATAAGCTAATCTCATTTTTTTCATTCAAAGGAAGCTTGATGTTGTATGAAATATCCTGATAATCGGCCCTGCCGGGATAGCCAAAATCGATATTCATAGCCCTGAGAATAGAGGTAGTCGAGAAACGATAATTTACCAAATATGATCCTTTGTAATTTTTGGCAAAAGGTCCTTCCAACATACATTCAGTGCCCATTGCACCAACTTGTGCCATATATTCCCGCTTGCTATTATTCCCGTTACGCAGATTAATATCAAATACACCGGAAGTGGCATTCCCAAATTCAGCAGGGAAGGCGCCACTCATAAAATCAGAATTTGCGATTACATTATAATTCAGCATACTTACAGGCCCACCACTACTGCCCACACTGGTAAAATGATTGGGACTGGGTATCTCCATCTCTTCCAGCCGCCACAATAGACCATTTGGAGAGTTACCACGAATAATAATATCGTTTCGCGAATCGTCGCCGTTAGTCACTCCTGCATAGTTGGTCGCCATTCTCGAAACATCGTTTAAAGAGCCAGCATAGCGTCCGGCTTCTTCAACGCTAAACGTTCGAGAACTGATACTACTCATCTCATTAGATCCTACTGTTTTGTTTTTATAACTTATCACTGATATTTCTTCAAGGGCAGTAACGGATTCTTCCAAATTAATTTCCAATACCAGCTGTTTGCCGGAGTTAACCTCAATGTCGGACAATATATATTTTTTATAACTAAGATATGATGCCTGAAAGCTTTGGCGTCCCAATGGAATATTCTTTAACACAAACTCCCCGTTTGAATCAGTGGAGGTGCCAATTAATGGGTTGGAATTGAGCAAAATGATTGTAACACCAGCGAGTGGAGTTTTTGAATCTTTATCCAACACTTTCCCACGAACAGTCTGTGTTATGTTTTGAGCCAGGCTATTCATTGTTACTGAAAAAGCTATACCAAATGTCCAAATGAATATTTTACTTTTCATGGTATTTTGTTCGCGGGGTGGTGATGGTGCAAAATTGGGTCTTTAAACACTCTCTTGCAAGAGAGTATCGGTGAACTGGATATTTTTCAGGATGAACTGGACGTAACCCAAGTTCAAATACCTAAATACAATGAAAATTATTATTGATCAAAGCGATTGCGAATATCTTATGTATAAAAATTGTAACAATTAGTGATGAAGAATAGTTCATTTATTTGTTCCAATGTTCAGTAGTTCTGTGGTTCACCTGAACAATTGAACGTCTGAACACCTGAACAATTTATGACGTTTATAGGTTCTAAAGTTTAATGGTTCAGTAGTTTAGTGGTTCAGCAGTTCCTCTGAACTTCTGAACCTCTGAACATTTTATGACAATCCCCCAAACAAGGGATATTTTTAAAAATTCAGAAAACTACTTTTGTAATAATAAGGCGAAAACCATGTTTCAAAATAAAAGGGAAACAACTGCATGTTTATATGAAAGCAATAAGGAGATTCCTATTTCTTTAATGAATTATACTATTTTTAAGTTTTGCATTATTCATCTTTCAATACAAAACTTAAAATGAGCACAATTCGTTATTCTTACATCATTATTCTAATCTCGCTGATTCCTTCTGTTTGTTGCGCTCAAACGAATAAGGACACTGTTGTATTGCAGAATCTTTTAACCAAGGCCAGGTATTATCTGAACAGAAATGCTGATTCGTCCTATTATTTTGCTGATAAAGCTTTGAAATTATCTGTAAAATTATCTTCAATAAAACATATTTCAATTGCAAACCAATATCTTGGCAGATACTATTCAGGTAATGAAGACTTTGGGAAAGCTACAGGTTACTTTCTCGAAGCTTTAAAAATTGAAGAGAAAAGAAAAGATGAAATTAGAATAGCTGATCTTAACTGCGATTTGGGGACTATTTACTTTTATTTGGAAAAGTTCGACAAATCCATGCAATATAACACCAAATCCTTGCACATATACGAAAAATTTAAAGACACTTTTAATATTGCAAAAGCCATATATTTTATAGGAAATCTGCATAATTCAAGGGAGTTTTGCGAGACCAGAACCAAAGAACAAAAAACAGTTGATTTTAATACTGCAATCCGTTATTATGAAAAATCGGCAAAACTATTCGAACAGATAGGTAACGAATCGGGTATTGCCGGTGACAATGTGAATATAGCCTCTGTTTATAATAAATTGGGGAAACCCGAAAATGCCTACCCTTATTTAATAAAGGCATTGAATTATTATAAATCCGTTAAGCACTGGAATGGTGTAGCAGGTACATTAACTACCCTAGGTATAACATATCGTCGGCTTAAACAATACAATAAATCCATTGAAAGTTTCATGGAGAGTAAAAAGATATCCCAACAAAAAAACCTGACAGGTGGTATTCAATTTCTTTATGAGGAAATGGCCCAAACGTATGATGATGCCCATGATTATAAAAATGCACGGGATTATTATGTAAAATATATGACCATAAGGGATTCAATTTATAACGCTGAAAAATCCAAACAAATATTCGAACTGGAAACCAAATACCAGACCGAAAGAAAAGAAAAAGCAATACTTGGCTTACTGTTGGAAAAGAAGAAAAAGAATCAGTTCATTTTTATATTAGCTGCGGTCATTCTCGTGTTATCCTTATCCGGAATATACCTGTTTTATGCGGTGAGGCGTAAACGAATAATCGCAGAACAAAAATTGGAATTAAAGGATCAAAAGATACTTCAGCTTGAGAAAGATCGCCAAATAGATGCTGCCCACGCTGTATTGAAAGGTGAAGAAAAAGAAAGAGGAAGATTGTCACGCGATCTGCATGATGGGTTAGGAGGATTATTATCAGTTGTAAAATCAAAATTAACAAACATGAAAGGGAACTATATTATTAGCGAAGAAAGTGTAAATCACTTCGACAATGCTATCAACCTTTTGGATAACTCAATAAAGGAACTTAGAAGAATTTCCCATAACATGATGCCTGAAGCATTGGTAAAATTTGGTTTAAAAGATGCTCTTCAGGATTTCTGTGACCAGGTTTCCAGTGATAAAAAATTGGCAGTAAACTTCAATTATTTTGGTGAAACTACGCGACTGGAAAGTTCTCTTGAAATTACACTCTATCGTATAACCCAGGAACTGGTGAATAATACACTCAAACATGCCAAAGCAACGGAAATACTGGTTCAAATAGTACAGGAAACCAATCGCATTCACCTGACTGTACAGGATAACGGACAGGGTTTCGATCCATCTGGGGTTGATAAGTTTAAATCTTCGGGATTACAAAACATACGGGCTAGGGTTGAATCCTACAACGGGCTTATGGATATAGATTCGAAATTGGGAAAAGGAACTGAAATAGGAGTAGAGTTTGAAATTGATCCTACAGACTAACTGACTATTCCTGACTGGCCAATTCACTAAGTAATTCCTGGGCTGGCTGAAAATCGGGAAACTTAGCCAGCAGTTCATTTAATAAACGTGCCGAAACATCCTTATTCCCTAGCATATCATGAATAAGTACTTTTGCAAATAGGACCCCTTCTTTTTGTCCGTAAATTTTTTCTGATAACTCAAAAAAGGTTATAGCCTCCTCATAAAAATTTATTTTGTAAAGCAGTAAGCCAATTTCGTAGGCAAGGTCTTTATCTTCCCCTAATGGGTAATAACCGTCCCAAACTTTAGCAATAAGCTGAAGTGTAAGGAACCGTTCATCATCCGTAAACTCTTCAGCAAGTTTATGGAGTCGGGGCAAAAACTGAAAAAATAATTGCGAATCGTATTCGCTAAGCCTGAGGTACGCGAACAGTTCGTTTACCGGCAGTTCAGTAATACCCTTTTCTACATGCTTTTTAATGGTAAAATATTCATCGGGACCGAAATCGTTTACATATTTATTATACGCTTGTAAGGTTTCTTTATAACTGTCGGCTTCTTTCAGGTAAAGTAAAGCCCCAACAGTCAGGCTTGATGCAGGATGCTTTGGAAACAAGGCCACCCCTTCCTGTAAGTTACAGTATTCTTTCAGCGCATGATAATTGGCAGTAAGCGAAAAACTACCATGTTTTGCCACATATGGCGGACGCCGGTTTTGCCATTCATCCAAACGATGTTCCCCTTTGTCTGCCGTAAGCAATAGCAGACCTTGATGCGATAGTTGCTGCAACCGTTGAATGCAGCTTAATCCCAAATGCGGAAACAAGAGGTGGCTGTTGGTAAGGATATTCCGGTATTGATCGAATAACCGGCTTTGTAATTCATCTTTATACGGACTTTCGGGCAGGGCCTCGTAAGTATATTTCAGTTCTATTCTCTCCAACTGTTCTTTTGCGGTTTTCGCTGAATCTGTCTTGTAGCCTTTAAGATTCACCAGCACGGTATGTGCATTGCCTTCATTAAAATAGAACAGTTCCTGGGGAATGGTATCGAAAAAGTAGTTGGCAATAACTACCAAAGGCGCTTTGGCATATTTGTATCCTATGGTTTTATGTGATCTCCTCAAATACAGGGCGTCATCCTTTTCCGCATCGAAAAGGGCATAATCCATAATACCCTGTTCGTAAAATTCCTGAAAACGGGGGTGTTTATCCCAAAAGGCAAGGGTATCTTCTACAAAGTCGGTCATGATGTAGACAAACCGTGTTTCTTTGACCGCAGTATTTTGAATAAGCCGATGTAAGGCTTTAACCAGGTGATAGGAAAACCGCCCCGAACCGGTACCTAGCTCCACGATGTATATTGGTTCATTTAACGGACCCGTTGCCAACCGATCCCTGAAAAAGGCCAGCAGCAATTTGGCATACGTTTCAGCCATGTAAGGATTGCTGGTTATATAGTGAGGAACATCGCCTTCTTTCCAAGCCTCTATGTTTGTTTCCTCGAAGTACTGGCGCTGAAGCTGCCATAGCGGGCATGTCGAAAAAGGCTGTCCTTTGGTGGTCATTTGTTGGGGTTATCTGTTACTAGTATGGAATTGAACATATTTCTGAATATAACAATTTATTGGAATGTGAAATCTGCGCGGGTTTGTGTGCAATTTTAGGATTTCTTTTAGGATTTCTTTTAGGATTTCTTTTCGGATTTCTTTTCGTTTGCCCATTTTGTAAACTCAATTTGACACCCTTCATCAAAATCTACATATTTTTTAACTACTTGGGGGTCTAATGTTTTAATCCATGACTCAATAAATCTATTTATCATTTCTTCTTTATCTTTCGCATCTTTACCTTTTGCCTTTTTACCTTTCGTTTTTTTACCTTTCGTTGTTTCAGGGGTCCAAGATTTTAGTATTTCTGCAAAATCTGCATATTTATTTTGCTTTAGGGCTGAAATTACCTCATCTTGAATTTTTTCTGTATCCTCACAAGCTTTTTTACTCTTTTGTTTAGCAAGTTTTTCTTTTCGTTTAGCCTCTTCTTCTTCTTTTTTGCCTTGTTCTAACCGAAGCTGTTCGTTATGATAATTAATTTGAGCATTACTTTTAAATGGCTCCCCTTTTAGGCCTTTAATATTCAAGTTATCTGCTACCCATTGTTTGCAAACAGCGCACGGTTGCATATTACTTTTTGTTGTATTGTTGAATGCTAATTTAGTAAACTTTATACTATCAAGCCAATCATTATCTAAAGGTTTGTTTGATTCTCCTTCATACTCTTTCAATAGTAATGACAAAGCATGAGGTTCTGCGCACATGAACCTATTTCTTTGATATGTCGTTTCCTTTTTTTCTGTCCCCTTTCCATCATGTTTTTCCTTTTTTTCTGTCTTCTCTTCATCATCATACTGATCAGCTATCGCTATAGGTTTATCTTTCACTGTTTCCCTAAATCTTTTATCGAAAACGGGCCATTTTATAAAATGCGATTCGGCGAGAGCTTGCATCCCGCTATGTCCTGTTTTCTGCAACTTTCCGTCTGAGATTTCAATCTCTGTTGACCCTTTTCTTTGAACTATGATTCCCTTATTTCCTAACTTTTGCATTTGTAAAATAGAATATGGTTTTCCTTCCTTAATTTGCATGGTCGGTTGTACTCGCCCCTGCATTTGCTGAACTACATGCCAACCTTCGTGTGGAAGGTGTTGTTCCTGGCCGGGAGCAACGTGTATGTCAGTCCCCTGAGTATAGGCGAGAGCTTGTAATTGGGATGGTTTATCGGAGTTGTAATGCACTTTTACTTCGTCCAGGGAGTAACCGGAAAGGTTTTCGAGACCTGATTTAAGGCCATCGGGCATGCCGGTGTTGTTTGGGCGTGGTGTTGTTCCCTTTTGTTGGGTTCCGGCCTCGCTGTTGGTAAATTTGCCCTGTAGGGGTTTCTCTTCTTCTTCTTTAAGTTGGGCAGGTGCAGTTTTTCCCTGCAATGGCTTTTCTTCCTCTTCTTCTTTATTTTGAATAACCGGAGTGGTATCGGGTAAACTACCTCCCAATACTACATCTGTTGCCAAAGGACCTTTGGGTTCGGGGTAGGGCTTTGCCTTAAACTGGCTGGCATACTGTTCAAATGCTTTATTGTCGTCTACCTTATGGGTGGTCTTTTTTGAAATCTCATTGGCCGATTTGTTTTCCTGAGCAAGCATAATTGTATAAATTGCAATAACGCAATTATAAAGTAGTTTAGTTTTCCTGAAAGCTGCGTATTACTTTAAACAAGTGGTGTATTACACAGCTTTATAATTTCGAAAATAACTTTTTTATTTATTATTTCCAATATATAGGTGGAAATGGTAAGTCAAAAGGAGTCGTTACTGATCTATCCAATCCCAAATTCTACACTAATTTCTGTTCCCATGCCTGGGTTTGAAACAATATCATAGCTGCCATTAAATGATTCAACCCTTGCCCGAATATTTTTAAGTCCTATGGATTTTGTGCCATCGATTCCTTTCGGGTCAAACCCTTTACCGTTATCCTGAACGGTAAGTTGCACCCGCGTTTCATCCTGAATTAATTGTACCAGAAGTTCGCTGGCTGCAGCATGCTTCAGCGAATTATTAATTAATTCCTGCCCAATTCTATAAAGTGCGATCTCAATAGAGCGCTCAATGCGTTTTTCTTCTCCATAAAACTGAAAATTAATTTTAATTTCTTTACTGTCGATTTGATCACAAAAGTCCTGTAAAACATCCTTTAACCCGAATTTTATTAATGCTTCGGGCATCAGGTTGTGGGCAACCCGCCTTAATTCACTTATAGAATTGTCAAGTAGGCCTATTGCATGATCAAATTGATTTACATTTTCTTCAGAGATGATAAAATTGCTTTTCATGTGCGATAGTTTGATTTTAACACCTGATAGCAAACCTCCCAAACCGTCATGCAGGTCCCTGGCCAAACGGTTTCTTTCTGTCTCCTCGCCTTGTAACACGGCATGTGTAGCCGTTAGCTGTCGTTCATTTTCCAGTTTAAGTATTTTTTGGTGACTTATTTCAACAGTTTGTTCTGCAATGATTCGTTTACTCTGTATATTTCTGTAAATAAAAACAATAGCAATGCCTGATACAATTAACAATGAGATTAATGAGTAAATAAAAATATTCCTTTGCTTTTTTTCTGCTTTCAGAATTACAATTTCTTTCTTATGTTTCTCAGACTGATATTTGGTTTCAAGTTCCATAATATGTTTTTCAGTATTGAGATTGTGTATCGAATCCTTTAATGTTGTATACTGCAAATAAAAAGCCAGCGCATCATTGTATTCTCCTCTTTCCCGGTGTATATCTGCGATGTTCTTCAAAATAACCTGCTTGAGCTCGGGTTCTGAAATGGTATATTTCAAAGCTTCTTTCATATATTTAAGAGCCTTATCATTGACCTTTTGTTGATACCATATGATGCCTAAATTATATAGCGCATAACAGTCGTGTGGGCTTGCATCCAATACCTTTTGACAGGTTTTAAGTGCTTTATCAAATTGTTTGGTGTTGGAGTAAATCTCGGTAAGGTTGGTAAGTCCAACTTTAACTGCAGAATTATGTCCAATTTTCTGCCCTAATTCGATCGTTTTTATAAAATATGGTTCAGCCCTTTTTAAATCTTCAAAGAGAGTCATATAAGCATTACCAAGGTTGTTATATATGCTAACCATACTCATTGAATCGTTTGTTTCCTGAGCATTTTTTAATGCTCTTAAATCATATTCTATAACTTTCTCTTTTTGTTTTAGATTGAAATTAAGAATACCTAAGTTCAATAGAATTTTCGTTTCAAGTTTTTTGAATCCAAGGTCTTCAGACATTTTTAATGCTTTAAAAAGGTAAGGCGCTTCCTTGTCATAGTTTCCCTTACAATCGTATGAAACTCCAATTTGATTGTTAAGCTTAATTTCATTTTGATGGTCATGCGTTTGTTCCGACAATTTTAGTGCTTTATCATAAATTAAAATCGCACTATCCATATTATCAGCATTATAGTAAAGATCTCCTAACTTAAACAGGATATTTATCCGGGCAGGATCTTTAACTGATTTACTGTTAAGAATATTTAATAAGGAGTCTGAAACGGAATGCTGAGCCTTTATATTAAATAAGCTGAAACAAATAATGAAGGTGATTACCAGATTTATTTTTCTCATAAACAAATTGATACAACGTTATACAAAAACGAATTAGGCATTAATGCAATATTTATGAACCAAAAATACAAGTTTAACTGATTATATAAACCCCTCTTTTTAGGGATATAATTTTAACAGGGCATAAAAAGATAGAGAAGGTTCAGATGTGAGAAAGGGAAGTCCCGTAGGAACGACAGTATGGTAGAAAATTCTTATTTCGGGACAAGACAAGCTGAATCGTCCTAAACAAACCCTCAGGGTTTTCAAAACCCTGAGGGTTTGTATAACAAAATCTTGCCAATTGGCTTCAAGGTGCTAACCGATGAAATTGCCATCCGTCTTCTTCCTTAACATATTCAATTCTGTCGTGGAGCCGATATTCGCGACCTTGCCAAAATTCAAACAAATCGGGCACCAAACGGTATCCTCCCCAATGGGAAGGACGCTTGGGAGTGTCAGACCCTAAAATGGATTCAAATTCTTTGTACCAATCCATCAGGTTATCACGATTGGTTATTATCGAACTTTGAGGTGATGCCCATGCACTGATTTGACTTTCCAACGGTCTCTTTAAAAAATACTTATCCGATTCCTTTGAATTTAATCTCACCACTTTCCCTTCTATGCGCACTTGTCTTTCCAATTGTGGCCAGAAAAACAAAAGAGATGCAAATGCCTGTTTATCTAGGTGTTTTCCTTTTTTACTCTGATAGTTTGAAAAAAATTCAAATCCTTGTTCTGAAAAATCTTTCAGTAAAACAACACGTGAAGAAGGTCTGCATTCTTCCGAAACTGTGGATAAAACCATTGCTGTGGAATACAAATTTTCCGGATGCAAAACATCATCCAACCATATGGAAAATTGTTTAAAAGGATCCTTATCGATATCGGCCTCCGTTAATTCCATTAAGGTATAGTCTTTGCGGATGTGATGTAACTTTTGCATATGCTTTTGCTAATTAAACAAACTGCATCCATGGTTTGTTGAACAGAAAGTGAGGATTCAAATCGGGAATGTTTATATCTTACTGATATTGCAAAGAATAGGGAAATGGTCTGATAGATTAATCTTGGGGCAACTGTATTGATCAACCTTAAACTTTTTATCGTGAAGAACATAATCAATCCTGTAGGAAGGGAAAATGCCTGAATAAGTTTTACCAAAGCCCCATCCTGCTTCAATAAAGGCATCTTTTAAGTTTTTGCTGATGGTTTGGTAGGTATAAGACACAGGAGAATCGTTAAAATCACCGCAAACAATTACGGGGTAAGGCGATGTTTTAATGTGCGCTGCAATATACTCAGCCTGCTTTGCCCTTACTTTAAAAGCATTTTTTAAACGTTTGGTAATGTCAATCATTCCCCTAACCTCTTTCTGATCATACTTCAGTTTGAGTGTATCCATTACATCATAATCCAGTTTAACAAAACGAATGGATTGAAGATGATTATTGTATACCCTGATGGTATCTGAGCCTATACGAAGATCTGTGAAAATGCTGAGGTTAAAGGTTTTCCCGAAAGAAATCTGGCCCTGGCCAACGATGGGATAGATACTGAATGTGGCAATCCCATAATTGGAGATGTGAGGTTTTTGTAAAATATACTTTATGTGACTGTATTTGGCTTTTAGCTGACTTAAAATTTTCTGTTCGGTCAAACTCCCTTTTTCGCGAGTATAGAATTCCTGTAAACAAATAATTGCAGGCGATTCTTTGGCAATATAAGTTAGTATCTCATTACCAGCATCAGATTCCTTAGCCCATTTGAAATAATTAAACAATCGAACATTATAGCTAAGAACTTTAATTTGATCAATTTTGGCAGTTTCGATTTTTTTGTGAAATGGAAAACGAACCTCAACATATCTGATAATTAACCACCATCCGGCAATAACAACGATAAAGGATAATAGACATTGCCTTTTCATTTTTACAGCCCATAAAATAATAAAAGCGATGTTCAAAATCAGTAAAAATGGAAAGAGCAATCCAAAAAAAGCTCCCGGCCAAAAGTAAACAGGGCTTATAAAGACCGACAAATAGGTCAACAGCAATAGAATTGCCAGAACTATATTGATGCGGAATAATACCTTTGATATAAAATTTCTCAAACGTTAATCGTTTTTATTACTTAAATGAAACAGCGTCTCTTTTTCAGATTTTGTTAAACTATCATATCCTGCTTTGGATATTTTATCAAGTATCCTGTCAATTTCTTTTTGGTTTACATTTTTCTGATGGTTGTATTCAAGTTCATCTCTGGGAGGTTGTTTATGAACAACTTTCATTTTCCGCCGTTTAAAAAGCGACCCGAAAAAATCAAGAATTCCGGCAAACCAGCCTGTTATTTCAACGCCTCTTTGGTATTGTTTAACCCATAAATAGCCAAATATTGCTCCTCCAACATGTGCAATGTTACCACCTGCATTCTCAGAATTAATCAAAATTAGAGAAAGTATGAAAGAAAAAAGACCGATATAAATCAATTTTACTTCTCCCAAAAAGACCATATAAACCTTGAAATTCGGAGCGTATACTGCTGCTGCAATAATAATTGCCATGATAGAAGCGGAAGCTCCCATCAGAATAGAGGGTGGAAATTTTGAAGGGAATACATTGTATATAATAAAATATAGTGCACCTCCTACAATTCCTCCCAAAAGATAAAGGCTGAGCAATTTCTTATCATTGAAATAAATCAGAAATATTTTTCCAAACCAATAGAGATTTAATATATTAAAAAAGAAATGAAGCAGTGCTTTATGATAAAAATTGTAGGTAATGATTGTCCAAGGCCTGTATATTAGCTCATGCCAATCCGAAGGCATCGATAACCAAAATTCGACATTTCCATAAAACAAACCGATTAATCCTCCCAGTATGAATACAATACTGTTTATGAAAATCAATTTAATGAGTATACCTCCGTTTTTGTAGGTATCCATTAACTCCTTGCCAATTCCAGCCATCAGTTTCCTATTTATTCTTTAACAAACAAAATTAATAAAAAGTTTTTCGGTCGGCTTTCCAATATTTGATTAGGAAAAACCCAAAAACCATGCCTCCCAGATGTGCAAAATGAGCAATATTACTACCTGACTGGGTAACACCTGAATATAGTTCGATAGCCCCATAACCTATTACTACCCACTTGGCTTTTATGGGAATAGGCGGAAAAATAAGCATCAATTCCGTATTTGGAAAAAGCATGCCAAAGGCAAGTAATATGCCAAATACAGCTCCGGAAGCTCCTATTGTTGGGCTATTGAATACGTCAAAATAATATTGGTGCAAAATTAAGATGGAATCGCTGATATACTTAGGATTCTTTTCATCAGCACTAAATTGATTAATAAATGAACTTAATGCACCAGATGGTTCTGAAATATGTTTATTGATGAATGAATTAAACGTTACAAAATTCGGATTTTGAGCATAGGCGTCAATAATACCGGAAAGGTGGGATAATTCAAAATATTGCACCAGCATGTTAAAAGCAATAGCTCCTACACCTGTAACAAAATAGTAAATCAGGAATCTTTTAGTGCCCCAAACACTTTCCAACACTTTGCCAAACATCCACAATGCAAACATGTTAAAGAAGATATGAAACATGTTGGTCGTATCATGCATAAACATGTAAGTAACGAGCTGATGAAGCTTAAAATGTTCAGATTGAAAGAAATGAGCACCAAGAATGTCATTTAAATCAATCTTGAACTGGCTGGATAATACTATTGTGGCCAATAGCATAATAACATTAATGAAAATAATGTTTTTGACAGCCGGGGGTGTACCTCCAAATTTATTAAATCCGTTCATTTTTTATCTGCAAAATTAAAATCTCTTTTCAATATCTTCTAAATTCAAAATGCTAATAATATTCTTGCCCGAGGGCGAGAAATTTGGCAATTTGCAAGCAAACAGGTGATCAACTAATTCCCTCATTTCCTCGCTCGTAAGCACTTTCCCATATGGAATAGCCGAAACCTGAGCCATTTCTTTGGCAATTTTTTCTGTCCGTTCACTTGCAATATCCAAGGTTTCATTGATAAAGGAAGCAATCATATTTTTCAGCATGCCGGCAGGATTTGCAGACGCAATGTCCGCCGGGCTCCCATTGATTTGTATTTTGTTAGCGCCATCAAATTCCAGATCAAATCCGAGAGCGCGAATATCGTCAAAAATTTCCATTAAACAATTGACTTCAGGAACGCTTAATTCTAAGGTTTCGGGGAAAAGGCTGCCCTGTGTGACGCCCTGGTGTTGTTGAATCATGGTAAGGTATTTTTCAAACAAGATACGCTCGTGAGCGCGTTTCTGATCGATAATCATGATACCGGACTTAACGGGAGTGAGGATATATTTATTTTTGAGCTGAAAGGTATTAAAGGCCGTGTTTTCGGTCTTTGCCATCAGGTCATCCGTATAAAGCGAGGATGTTTTGGTTACATCAAATTCCAAACCTTCATAAAGCTTTTCCCAATGGTTAAGGGTTTCGTTATCCCTACCGAAAGATGACCTGGATTGCCTGGAAAAAGAGGGTTCATCAAATGGGTTATAATTGGGATTAAGTTCAATCTGAGGTTGCCTTATATCATCGTCCTTGCGCAGTGTTGGAATTTCGATGGAAGTGTCGATGGAAAAATCAAGTGAAGGAACAATCCTGAATTTGCCAAGAGCTTCTTTTAACGAAGCCAGTAATATCTGGAATATACTTTGTTCATCTTCAAACTTGATTTCGGTTTTTGTAGGATGAATATTAATATCGATGGATTCCGGGTCGATTTCGAAATAAATAAAGTAGGAAGGAATGGTATCGGCAGATAACAGACTATCATAAGCCTTCATAACCGCCTTATGCAGAAAAGGGTGCTTAATATATCGTTGGTTAACAAAGAAAAACTGCTCCCCGAATGATTTTTTGGCAGATTCAGGTTTACCAATCAACCCTGATATTTTAACAATGGATGTGTCGGCATTGATCGGAACCAGGTACTGATTAATGTTTTTACCAAAAACATTGCAAATACGTTGCCTGAAATTGCTTATAGGTAAATTGTAGATTTCAACATTATTGTGATGAAGCGAAAATTCAATTTCCGGATGCGTTAAGGTCACCCGCTGAAATTCATTAATAATTTGTTTTAACTCGGTGGAATTGGTTTTCAGAAATTTGCGGCGAGCAGGCACGTTGTAAAAAAGATTACGAACCAGAAAATTTGTACCGGCTGGACAGTTCACGGGTTCTTGCTCTACTACCTGGCTTGCTGCAATATCTATGGAGGTACCAAGTTCATCCTCAAACCTTTTAGTTTTGAGTTTTACCTCTGCTACGGAAGCAATAGAGGCTAATGCTTCACCCCGGAATCCCAAAGTTCGTATGGAAAAAAGATCTTTGGCATCCCTTATTTTTGAAGTTGCATGTCTCTCAAAAGACATACGGGCATCAGTTGCCGACATACCACAGCCATTGTCAATAATTTGGATGGAGGCTCTCCCGGCTTCTTTAATATAAATGTTAATGGAGGTACTCCCTGCGTCTACTGCATTTTCAACCAATTCCTTTACTACAGATGCAGGCCGTTGAATTACTTCACCTGCTGCTATTTGGTTGGCAACAGAATCGGGAAGAAGTTTAATGATGTCGGACATTGAAAAATAACTAATTTATCTGATTTAATGAATATTAGCAATACCGCATAATTTTTGAGATACAAAGGTAGTACAATTTTATCAACTCATTTTAATCAGAAAAAAATTTGGCAAATTAGCGTAATCACTCCTGTGAAAGCCTAAAATGCAGCCATTAGCAGATTGATGTCTTGCGCAGGAATACCTAACTGACTCCCGATAATATGATTGGTAAGAATTCCATTATAAATGTAAACTCCTTGCCGCAAACCTGGATCGGTTTTCAAAATTTGCGCAACTCCACCGGACGAAGCAATATCCATAAGAATAGGTCCGATCACATTGCTTAAAGCTATAGAAGCAGTGCGTGCCACACGTGCAGGGATATTTGGAACACAGTAATGAATGATATCATGTTTCGTGAATACCGGATTACCATGGTCGTGGCATTCAGATGTCTCAAAACATCCACCCTGATCAATACTCAGATCGACAATTACAGATCCTTTTTTCATTTTAGCAACCATATCCTCAGAAACAATAAACTGAGAATTGAGTTCTGTGAAGTGCATGGCTCCAATAACTACATCGGCTGATTTAAGTGCTTTCCTGAGTACCTGGGGATGTAAAACAGAAGTATGCAATCTCATTCCCATATGGCTTTGAAGTCGTTCCAGCTTATGAATAGAACTATCCATAATCTTAACAAAAGCTCCCAGGCCTAAAGCAGCTCTTGCCGCAGACTCTGCAGCAGTACCGGCGCCTAATATAACAACTTCAGCCGGAGTAATGCCTGTAACCCCTCCCAGCATAACCCCTTTCCCTTTATTCACATTGCTTAAGTATTCTGCAGCAATAAGTATAGCCGTATTTCCGGCAATTTCACTCATGCTTCGAATAATCGGGTAACAGTTGTACTGATCCTTAATATTTTCAAATGCAATTGCGGTGCACCTCTTTTGCATCAAGCTTCTGATAAATTCTGCTGAATGGTTACGATAGTGCAGTGAGGATATGACCGTTTGGTTATCCTTCATAGCCCCTATTTCCTTAACAGTTAAGGGGGATATTTTAAGCAGGATATCAGCCTTATAAACTTCTGCTGCATCAACAATCAAACCACCTCTTTCACTGAAATGGGTATCCACATAATTTGCACCTTTTCCAGCGTCTGGCTCGATGAATACTTTATGTCCATCATTAACTAATATTTCAACTGCTTCCGGAGTAAGTGGGATTCTGCTCTCGTATTTATCGCTTTCTTTTGGGATGCCGATCACCAATTGATGTTGCTTTTTTGCCACTTCAAGCATTTCTTCCTGAGGCAGCATCACCTGTTGTTGAAGGTTGAATGATCGTGGATTAACCTCTTGTTTTGCCATGGATTAATTTTATGGGAAAGGCTGATGTTTTCAATGTTCTAATGTAATATAATTCAATGTTTTTGTCAAACTTTGGGGCAATTTTATTTAAAATTCTATGAATCTGATTCCATCTGACATTTCGGTAATTGTAACCTTTAAAATATGCTCCGGCAGGACATTTTCACCCTTTTCAGGCCATTCAATTAAGCAATAATGCGGCGAATAGAGATAATCCTCGTACCCCAAATCAAAAAGTTCTTCTAGTTTGTTGATCCTGTAAAAATCAAAATGATAAACTTCCTCATTATTTTCTGTGTGGTATTCATTAATGATTGAAAAAGTGGGACTTGTAACAACTTCCATCACCCCAATATGACGGCATATTTCTTTAATAAATGTTGTTTTCCCAACTCCCATTTCTCCATAAAAGGCAATTTTTTTTTGCCCATTGATGGATTTTATGAATTCGGAAGCAACATTTGGTAAATCTTCGAGCTTGGTTAGAATGAGTTTCATTTCTTTATCTTATACTAAAATTGTTTTGGCTCCATATGCCAGATCTCCGGCGTCACCCAGTCCAGGTACAATGTATGATTTTACAGTCAGTTCGTCATCAATGGCTCCTAACCAAATGGTAACCTTTTGAGTTGGAAGCTTTTTTCGAAGTTGACTTAAGCCTTCTTTGCTTGCAATAAGCGATATGATGTGAACATGCTGAGGTGCGCCTTTATTGACAATTGCTCTGTAGGCAAGCTCCATGGATGAGCCTGAGGCAATGACAGCATCAGAAAGAATGACCACTTTGTTTTTTACTTCTGGGCAAGAAATATATTCAATATTGATACTGAAGGCTCCTTCTTTATCATAACTGCGGTTTGCCGCAATAAAACCGTTAGGAGACTTATCAAAAATATTTAGTATTCCCTGATGAATGGGTAGTCCGGCTCTCAGAACTGACAAAATCACCGGGATTTCGACAGGCAGGTTTTCATCCGCAATTCCAAGTGGAGTTTGAATTTGCTTTGTTTCATAATTAAAGGTCTTACTAATTTCGTAAGCGATAATCGCACCCATGCGTTCAAGATTCTTACGAAAACGCATACTGTCCTGCTGCACTTGTTGATCGCGGATTTCGGCCAGGTATTGATTAAATATCGAGTGAGACTTATTAATGATGTTAATCATGTTTTGGAGGTTTAAGGTAACTGATTAGAAGGCCTGAACGCAAGTTAATAAAATTCATTCACATACATATTATTCACTACAGGTTTTATTTAGATCATACCTTCATCAGCGAAGCTATAATATTTGCCATCTGTAACAATAATATGGTCAATAAGGTTTATATCCATAAGTTTACCCGACTCCTTTATTTTATTGGTAATAGATATGTCAGACTCCGAGGGTTTTATATTTCCGGATGGATGGTTGTGGCAGAGAATAATGGCAGAAGCCAGTTTCTCGAGAGCTGTTTTAAGAATTATCCGGACATCGGTTACTGTGCCCGATATTCCTCCCTGACTTATTTTTTGGCGTTCGATAAGCTTGTTGGAACGGTTAAGCAAGATGATCCAGAATTCTTCGTTAGGAAGGTCGGCCAGCACAGGATGGAAGATATCATAAATATCGCGACTTGAAGTTATTTGTTTCCTGTTCATGCTTTCTGTAAGTTTCCGGCGTCTGCCAAGCTCCAACGCGGCCACAATACCTATGGCTTTGGCTTCGCCCATACCTTTGTACTTCTGTAAATCGTCAACAGTAAGTTTACCGAGCTCATTCAGGTTATTTTCCACCGAGTTCAGGATACGTTTTGCAAGTTCAACTGCACTCTCATCCCTTGTTCCCATACGAATAATAATTGCTATAAGTTCCGCATCTGATAATGTGGAAATTCCTTTATTGAGAAGCTTTTCACGGGGCCGGTCCTCAAGCGACCATTCTTTAATACTGAGGTTTTTATATTCAGCCATTAGAATATTGTGTTTGACTTGGAAGCTAAAGTAAGAAAAAAATACATTTTGACTTCGTTCAATGACCAATTTCGATTTCGCTCAATGTTCGATTGTAAGAATACAAAAAAGGCCTCTCCGAAGGGGAAAGGCCTTTTATATAATGATTTAAGATAAAATCAGTTCAAACTGCTAACATGCTTGGCAAGACTCGACTTGAGGTTTGCTGCTTTGTTTTTATGAATCACTTTCTTTTTGGCCAGCTTATCGAGCATGGTCACAACTTTCGGAAACATTTTTTCAGCCTCAGCCTTTGCTGTTTCAGATCTCAGGGTTTTTACCGCATTACGAGTAGTCTTAGCGTAATATTTGTTTGACAATCTTTTTGTCTCGTTCTGTCTGATTCTCTTTTCTGCTGATTGATGATTTGCCATTGTTATATTCTAAATAGTTAAATGAGGGTGCAAAAATAAACATCTTTTTTAATTCTGGAAAAGCTTTTGGTTTTTTTTTATCAATTATGTGAATTAATGTTTCAATTATTCAAGTGAAATTCTTAGAAGTTGAGGCTAATCCTCCTTTGAAGGGTAATGTAAAAAATTGACTTTAATAAGTTAGCCTTTCCGAATAGTCGTAAAAAAGAAAATTGTACAAAAATGTGTTTCAAACAAAAAGTTTGAAAATTTTATTTTTATGGGGGTAAAATAATTTATAGTTGTCATAGGGTAAAATAAAACCAACCTTATGAAAAATTTATTATGCTTAAGCTCTCTTAATCTAATTGATGAAACAATTAATAGTTGCAATATGAATATGCAACATTATCTTCCTTTAATTGTCTTTATATTCCCAAAAGGATTTTATGGTCAATTCGTCGACTAAAATGGCCACTTCGCCGAAATTATGTAAACCGGTTGGAAGTGTTCAATTATTTTTGGCACAGTTTTTATACAGAGCAAACTTATGCTAAAGAGCATTTTGAGTATCAATAATAGCAAACACAGTCAATAAATTAATTAATACTATGTTATGAATAATATGTTTAAATTTTTTTTAGTTTTTGTTCTTGCTTTCACTTTTTATCCTGTAAAAAGTGAGGGTACCAATAACACTGCCCGATGCACAATAAGCGGGTATATTAAAGATGTGGAAAATGGAGAATCATTAGTAGGCGCTACAGTTTATATTCAGGAATTAAAAACAGGCGTTGTCACCAACGTGTATGGTTTTTATTCGATAAGCATCCAAGCGGGTAAGTATAATATTTCCTATAGTTATACCGGTTATACCCTGCAACAAAAACAATTGGATGTACAATCCAATGTTACGGTTAATATAGAACTCAGTGTTGAAAAGAAAAAAATAGAAGAAGTTGTAATTACCAGTGAACGCATTGATGCCAATGTAAAAAAGGCCGAAATGAGTGTTGCCAAGCTTGATATGAAAACCATTAAGCAAATACCTGCCCTTATGGGTGAAGTAGATGTAATTAAGGTTATTCAAATGCTTCCGGGAGTTTTGCCAACCAGCGAAGGAACTTCGGGATTTAGTGTTCGTGGCGGAGGTAGCGATCAGAACCTGGTTATGCTGGACGAAGCAACAGTTTATAATGCCTCCCATTTGATGGGCTTCTTTTCGGTTTTTAATAATGATGCCATTAAAGATGTTAAACTTTATAAAGGTGACATACCTGCAAGTTATGGAGGTCGACTTTCCTCTGTACTCGATGTTCGTATGAAAGAGGGAAACACCAAAAAGCTAGCAGCAACAGGAGGCTTTGGGCTTATTTCAAGTCGTCTTACGATTGAAGGCCCCTTAGGTAGTGAAAAAACATCATTCCTTATTTCAGGACGAAGATCTTATGCAGATTTATTTTTCCCATTATCAACAGATTCAGGTTTAAAGAAAAGCAGAATGTATTTTTATGATCTTAACCTGAAATTAAATCATCAGTTGAATGAAAATAACCGGCTATATCTATCGGCTTATCTTGGAAGAGATCGGTTTGGTCAAAAAGGGAGCTCAGATTTTAGCTTTGGAAACCAGACTGTAACGTTGCGCTGGAACCATCTTTTCTCTAAACAATTGTTTGGAAACATTACAGCCATCAGGGCTAAATACGATTATGGCTTGTCAATGAACCAGGGGAGTTCAAAATATGAATGGAATTCAGGATTGCTTGATTATTCTGTAAAAATGGATTTTAACTATTTTCCTAACCCTAAGAATGATATAAAATTTGGAGTATCATCAACCTATCATGATATAAAACCTTGTGATGCATGGATGTCTAGTTTGAATAGTAAAATAGTGGTACCCTATCCAAAAAATTATGAGCTTGAATATGCCATTTATATCTCAAATCAGCAGCTAATTGGCGAAAAGCTCACGTTAAAATATGGGATACGTTACTCTATTTTCCAAAACATAGGTAAAGGAACCATTTATCAATTCAATTCGGATTATAATGTGAAGGATACCTTGAATTATGGAAGTGGTAAAATATTTCATACCTATCATGGACTTGAACCACGGGTAGGATTTAATTATGTTATTAATGATAAGTCATCTGTAAAAGGGAGCTATTCAAGAACTTTTCAGTACATGCAACTGGCATCTAACTCAAATGGAGGTATGCCTCTTGATGTATGGTTTCCGGCGAGTCCAAATGTTAAACCTCAAAAGGCAGATCAGGTCTCTGTAGGATATTTTAGGAATTTTTTAAACAACAATATCGAAACATCCATTGAAACGTTTTATAAGAAAATGTATGATGTTGTGGATTTTAAAGATCATGCCGAATTGCTTATGAATCCAAGGATGGAAGGAGAAATAAGGATAGGTAAGGGACAGTCATACGGGATGGAGTTTCTGGTGAAAAAGAATCAGGGTAAAGTTAATGGTTGGATTAGTTACACGCTCTCTAAATCAACCAGGACAATACCTGGAATTAATGATGGTAAAACATATAACTCACCTTATGATAAACCGCATAACGTTAATGTTATCGTGGATTTTCAAATTACCAAAAGAACCCAATTGGCGGCTACCTGGATTTATGCTACTGGCGCTCCATTCACAGCCCCTACTGGAACTTTCCCATATGAAAATAATTTAGGTAAGATATACTCGGAGCGAAACGGTTACAGGATGCGCGATTACCACAGACTTGACGTATCATTGTCCATTAAAGGCAAAGAAGTACCAGGCAGATGGTGGAAGGGCGAATGGGTTGTATCCATGTACAATGCGTACGGCAGACATAACGACTGGATTATTAATTTTACCCAGGATGAAAAGGATCCTACCAAAATTGTAGCAACAAGGTATTATCTTCCATTTGTTTTTTTTCCTAGTGTAACGTATAACTTTAATTTTTAATTAATTACTCATGGACCATGCTCCAAGAGAACAATCACAAAACTAAAATATAGACAATGAAACCACATAATAGAGTATACAAAGCGTTAACAATTGCATTAGGCCTTATGCTAATGCTGGTTTCCTGCTCCGAAGAAGTAGATTTTCCGCTTGAAAACACTTATGTTAGGTTGGTAGTTTCTGGGGAAATGACAACAGATACTACTGTACATAGTGTGAAATTATCAAAGTCAGGGGATGCCTTAAATAAATATCCGGGAGGAACTATTTCAAATGCCATCGTTACTATTTCGGACGGTAGCAATTTGCTTACCCTTCGTGAAAATCAATTTAAACCTGGTGTATACGAGACAGATGCTACTGTATATGGAGTTCCTGGAAGAACTTACACGTTAAACATTTCCAATGTTGATGTTGATGGCGATGGAGTGATGGAAGAATATACTGCAAGTTCATATTTACCAAAAGAAAATCCAATTGATTCCATTACAGTTCTGCGCACCACTGAATTTGATAAGGGCTGGCTGATAAATCTTTATGCTCAGGAAATTGGTGGGGGTAGAAATTTTTACCTTATTAAAGCATTTAAAAATGACACCCTTCTCACTGATAGCATTTATGAATATACCAACATTGCCGATAATACCGGATTTGAAGGCAAATATTATGATGGTTTTTCGGTGTATACATTAAGCCAGGACAAGCTTGATGAACGAGTAAAAACAGGTGATAAAGTTACACTTGAAATGGATGGAATAACCCATGATTACCAAGGTTTTATAAATGGGTTTATTTCAGAATATTATCCTAAAATACCCATTTTCAGTGGTCCTTCTGCTAATATTCCAACTAATATTGAACCTAAGGATAAAGCGGTTGGCTTTTTTGCGGCCTACTCTGTATCCAGAAAGAGTATAGTTTATAATGGTGAGTAAATGATGAAAATTTAAATATTTAAAGCACAAAAGATAAAGGTAATGCTCCGATAAACCTTGAAGGTTTCCAAAACCTTCAAGGTTTTATGTAACTTTTTAAGTTAGGTTATTTAAAACATTTTATCCTTTCAACTGTTAAATGACTGTGATAAATACATTTAAAATAACTTAAAACCATGAAAACAATTAAAATCCTATTTATACTCGCGTTATTGCCGTGCAATTATAAAATCATGGCACAAACAAATAGTATGTCAATGGCTTCGGAAGGCAAAACCCAAAAAGCAACGTGTGTATTGAGTCCCACTCAGGGCAATAATGTAAGTGGCTCGGTTACTTTTACCAAAGTTAAGGAGGGCGTAAAGGTTGTAGCCGATATTCAGGGTCTTAGTAAAGGTAAGCACGGATTTCATATTCATGATAAAGGGGACTGCAGCGCACCTGATGCATCTTCAGCTGGCGGACACTTCAATCCCGAAAGTATGAATCATGGTGCACCTCCTGATATGATGAGACACGTTGGTGATTTGGGCAATATTACTGCCGACGCTTCAGGAAAAGCTCATTACGAGTATGTTGACCTGATGCTAGCCTTAGATGGTAAGAACTCAATTATAGGCAAATCTATAATTGTTCACGAAATGGAAGATGACCTTGTTACGCAACCAACCGGTAATTCCGGTAAGCGTGTTGCCTGCGGAGTAATTCAGGAAAATAAATAACCTATTTTCAAGTCATTTGGCGTCGCCGTCATTGAAGCTCACAAAATGATAATAAAGCCCGGAAGTTCAGAATGATGAACTGCAACCGGGCTTTATTCATTTTATATCAATGATGTAATCTCATACAGGATTTTTGTAACTATTTTTGAAGTACTAAAAGTCAAGTGCATTTTTTTTTAACTTTGCGTACTTTTTTAAAACCAAAATTATGATTACCACCGAACAGTTTAAGGGATTGGTAGAGCGGGAACAAGCGCTCAGGAGGCATCTTTGACATTGAACAACGATTAATACGGATTGACGAAGAAGACCAAAAAACCCATGCCCCAAATTTCTGGGACGATCCTAAAGAAGCAGAGAAGCAATTAAAACTATTATCATCACTCAAAGACTGGACTAATTCTTACCAAAAAGTAGTAAGCAATATTGACGATCTGAAAGTGATTTTGGATTTTTATGCTGAAGGGGAAGCCACTGAGGATGATGTTGACAAAAATTATAAGGTTGCCCTCGAATCTATTGAAGCGCTTGAATTTAAAAACATGCTGCGTGACGAAGAAGATGAGTTGGGGGCTTTTCTTAAAATAAACTCGGGTGCAGGCGGAACTGAAAGTCAGGATTGGGCTGAAATGCTTATGCGTATGTACATGCGCTATGGAGAAAGAAATAATTATAACCTAAAGATAGTTGACATTCTCAAAGGCGAGGAAGCAGGTATCAAAACTGTAACCATTGAATTTGAAGGAAAATATGCATATGGTTTTCTGAAGTGTGAAAATGGAGTGCACCGTCTGGTGCGCATTTCACCTTTCAATGCACAGGGAAAGCGCCAAACAAGTTTCGCCTCGGTATATGTTTCTCCGGCTATTGATGATACGATTAAAATTGAGATTAGTCCGGCCGACATCTCATTTGAAACCTATCGTTCTAGCGGCGCCGGTGGGCAAAATGTAAATAAAGTTGAAACAGCGGTGCGTTTGCGTCATCATCCCACAGGCATTGTAGTGGAAAACCAGGAAGACCGGTCACAACTTAAGAATAAGGAAAATGCCATGCGCCTTCTTAAATCGATACTTTATGAGATGGAGCTTCAAAAACGCAGGGATAAAAAAGCAGAGATAGAAGGTAACAAGAAAAAAATAGAATGGGGCTCACAAATCCGTAATTATGTGCTTCACCCATATAAGTTGGTAAAGGACGTTCGTACCGATTATGAAACTTCAAACACACAATCGGTCCTCGATGGCGATATTGATGGGTTTATCAAGGCCTATTTAATGGAGTTTGGGGGAGACGGGAAGAATTGATTTAGATGATGAAGATGATTTGAATCAAAGGTTTGTCAGTTGATAAGCTTTCAATTTAAGTGCAGAACTCTTATATAAAATAATTTAAAGCCCCCATAGGGGCGGAATATTGGTAGCCCAGGGTGGCAACCCTGGGTCTGAAATATAAGGTTTCAGTTTCGCGCCACGATTTTCAAATAAATGAAGTAAATCTGATATTTGGCGCGGTAGTAAATAACCTTGTTGAAGGAGCCTTGGTTCTTGCGCCGAATCAAGATTTTAGCTTATATTAGAACTAGTCGCGGCGCAAAAGTATAAGGTTTATTTTTTTTAGCTATAAATATGTCGCCCTTTCAGGGCTAAAATACAGATAGCAGTTTGCCAATTGGCAGATAATGAAGTAATAACATAGTAACATTTTAAAATATAATTTTATGGATTTCAGAATTGAACACGACACAATGGGGGACGTAAAAGTACCCGCTGATAAATACTGGGGAGCGCAAACAGAGCGTTCGAGGAATAACTTCAAGATTGGACCTGAAGCCAGTATGCCAAAAGAAATTATTCATGCCTTTGCTTACCTGAAAAAGGCTGCTGCATATACTAATTGCGAATTAGGTGTTCTTTCATCAGAAAAGCGTGATCTGATTTCAACAGTTTGTGAGGAAATTCTGGAAGGCAAACTCGATGACCAGTTTCCGTTAGTTATTTGGCAAACGGGTTCAGGAACACAAAGTAATATGAACGCCAATGAAGTAATTGCTTACCGTGCTCATGTTTTAAAAGGTGGAAAACTCACTGATGAAAAGAAAGAGCTTCATCCAAATGATGATGTTAACAAGTCGCAATCGTCAAATGATACATTTCCAACAGCAATGCATATTGCAGCCTACAAAATGGCCTCTGAGGTAACCATCCCAGGTATGCAAAAATTGCAGGAAACACTTGCTAAAAAAGCAGAATCATTTAAAAACGTTGTTAAAACGGGACGTACGCATTTTATGGATGCTACACCGCTTACGCTTGGTCAGGAATTTTCAGGATATGCGCAACAAATTACCAATTCCATAAGGGCAGTAAAAAATGCCCTGGTAATGGTTAGTGAATTAGCACTCGGTGGCACAGCTGTTGGCACAGGCCTAAATACTCCCAAAGGTTATTCTGAACTGGTTGCAAAAAAAATTGCAGAATTTACAGGCTATCCCTTTATTACTGCTCCCAATAAATTTGAAGCTTTGGCGGCACATGACGCCATGGTAGAATTGAGTGGTGCTTTGAAGCGCGCATCAGTATCGTTGATGAAAGTGGCTAACGATATTCGCATGCTAAGCTCTGGCCCTCGCTGTGGTATTGGTGAAATTATTATCCCCGATAATGAACCCGGATCGTCCATCATGCCTGGCAAGGTAAACCCCACTCAACCAGAAGCACTAACCATGGTTTGTGCACAGGTTATGGGTAATGATGTGGCTGTATCAATAGGTGGTGCAACAGGACATTTTGAACTTAACGTTTTTAAACCGGTTATTGCATACAATGTTTTACAATCGGCCCGTCTTATCGGCGATGCCTGTGTTTCGTTCAACGACAATTGTGCAGTGGGTATTGAGCCAAATTACGAGATGCTTAAAAAGCATGTCGAAAATTCACTCATGCTTGTTACTTCCCTGAATACACATATCGGATACGAAAATGCTGCCAAAATCGCTAAAAAGGCGCATAAAGAAAATAAAACATTGCGCGAAGCTGCCATTGAACTTGGATTGGTGACTGATGCGCAGTTTACCCAATGGGTTGATCCAAACAAAATGGTTTAATTACTGGATTATTTTTGGGTTAATTTTAACCACGTAATTTTTACAATAAGAAATAAAAAATATAGATTTGTTCCTTAATTTACACTGACAATACAGGCAAGAAATGAATAAAGTTTTAGGTATTGGTAATGCACTGGTAGACATCCTAATCAGGCTTGAAAATGAGAATTTATTGAGTGAGCTAAATCTTCATAAGGGAAGCATGCAACTCGTTGATAAAGAGTTTAAAAATCTCGTTTTCGAAAAAACAGTACGTTTAAATAAAGTGCAGGCTTCCGGAGGATCTGCTGCAAATACTATTCATGGACTTGCGGCCCTGGGTATCGATACAGCTTACATTGGAAAGGTTGGTAATGACGAACTGGGTAAATTTTTTATGAAAGATTTGCAGGATAATCATATCAAACCATTTTTGACTTCAAGCTTAACAGAAACTGGCGTTGCATCTACACTTATAACACCTGATTCGGAACGTACTTTTGGAACTTTCCTTGGTGCAGCGGTGGAGTTGGACACCAATGATCTGAACGACGATTTTTTCACATGGTACCAATACTTTCATATCGAAGGATACCTGGTATTGAATAAACCGCTGGTAGAAAATGCCTTGAAGATGGCTAAGAAAAAAAACATGATGATATCTCTGGATTTGGCTAGTTATAATGTTGTTGAATCCAATTTGGATTTTTTAAGAGATATAGCTGCCAAATACATCGATGTTGTTTTTGCAAATGAAGATGAAGCCAAGGCATTTACAGGGAAGTCTCCTGAAAAGGCATTGGATGAAATTGCTACAATGTGTAATATTGCTGTTGTTAAAATTGGCAAAAACGGATCACTGATTAAACAGGGAAATGACGTTTACAGAGTCGGTGCCATCCCTGCCAGTGTAATTGATACAACAGGAGCAGGTGATTTGTTTGCAGCAGGTTTTCTATATGGCCTTGTTAAAGGTTTATCGCTCGACAAATGTGGACACATTGGAGCCTTGCTGGCAGGAAAAGTAATCGAAGTAATGGGCGCCAAAATTAATGATGGTGTTTGGGACAACATTAAAATGGGTGTGAAAAAGATCGAAGCTGATTAAAACAACCCGTGTAAATCGGCATCAATTTTATTAATCACATTTCTTAAATCTTCGGGATTCTCAGAGAAGTTTGTAGAATCTACGTCCACAATCAAAATCTTTCCAAGTTTATAGGTTGAAACCCATGCTTCATAACGTTCGTTTAACCTACGAAGATAATCTAGTCGAATAGCATTTTCGTATTTGCGTCCACGCTTCTGAATCTGGTTTACCAATGTAGGCACCGTAGCTCTGAGATAAATTATCAGGTCCGGAGGTTGAATTAGTGATGAGGTGAGTTCGAAAAGCGAAAAATATGTGTCATAATCCCGTGTTGACATCAAACCCATTGAATGGAGGTTGGGTGCAAAAATGTAAGCATCCTCATATATGGTACGATCCTGTATTACAGTTTTACCCGACTGCCGGATCTTCAAAATCTGGTTGAATCGGTTATTTAAGAAGTAGATCTGAAGGTTAAACGCCCACCGTTGCATTTCATCGTAAAAATCGTGCAGATATGGATTGTCGTCAACATCTTCGAAATGCGGGTCCCAATGATAATGTTTTGCTAATTGACTGGTAAGCGTTGTTTTCCCCGACCCAATATTTCCGGCTATAGCAATATGCATACACACAATATTTATTTAATATAAAGATAAAAATATTTATCTTTTGATTTTAAAAGATTTAACCAGAATTATTAATTCTTCTCCATTTGTTTTTGGATGGCCAGGATTTCCTCGATATACTGGCGATTGTTTGAGAGACGTGGAACTTTATTTTGTCCTCCGATTTTGCCTTTTTCTTTCATCCATGTAAAAAAGACACCAGCTTTCATTTTTTGGATAACAGGCATTCTTAAGGTAATGTTTCGATAACGTTTTGCCTCATAATCTGAATTTAGGGAACATAAAGCATTATCAAGCAACGTAGCAAAATAATCGAGATCTTCGGGTTCTTTTTCGAATTCAATAAGCCATTCGTGGGTTCCGTTCTGAGTACTATCCATAAAGATAGGACCAGCAGTGTATTCAAGAATTGCGGAATGGGTTTTTTCACAGGCTATTTGTATGGCCTTCTCAGCATTATCAATGATAACTTCTTCACCAAAGGCATTGATAAAGTGTTTTGTACGTCCTGATATCTTTATTTTATGAGGAAAAATGGAAGTAAATACTACTGTATCGCCAATAATATAACGCCAAAGACCTGAATTAGTGGAGATGACAATTGCATAATTAACGCCGGGCACTACTTTATCAATGGTTATAGCATTTGGAGAATCCTTATGAAATTCATCCATGGAAATGAATTCGTAAAAAATTCCATAATCAAGCATTAACAACATATCATCGTGTGAAGGTTCATTCTGAATAGCAAAAAAACCTTCGGAAGCATTGTAAGCTTCCATATAGTTCATTTTATCGGAAGGTATGATTGCTTTAAATTGTTCTCTGTATGGGGCAAAGCTCACTCCACCATGCGTAAATAGTTCAAGATTAGGCCAAATTTCCAACAAGTTTTGTTTACCTGTCTGATTGAGAATGTGTTTAATTAGCACCAGATTCCAAGATGGTACTCCTGCAATATGAGTAACATTTTCTTTAATAGTACTTTGCGTAATTTTTTCGATTTTCTCCTCCCATTTGTCTAGTAAAGCAATTTCGGATTTAGGTGTTCGAATAATATCGACCCACCAGGGAAGGTTCTCAATGAGGATAGCAGATAGATCTCCGTAGAATGACTGATTGCTGAAATTATTAATACGATGGCTTCCTCCAAGTGTAAGGCCTTTACCATGGAATACTTTGGTTTGAGGATGACAATCGGCATAGAGTGCCATAATGTCTTTTCCACCCCGAAAATGGCAGTCCTCCAAAGCCTCCTTACTTACCGGTATAAACTTGCTTTTATCACTGGTGGTTCCTGATGACTTGGCAAACCATTTAATTTCACCCGGCCACAATAAATTCGGTTCCCCTTCACGTAAACGCTGGATGTAAGGTTTAACATCATCGTAAGATTGCAATGGTAAGTACTTTTGAAAGTCTTCAATGCTTTTAATCTTTTCAAATTTATAATGTAGACCCCATTCAGTTTCTTTGGCTTTCTGAATTAACTTAAAAAACGTTTCAAGCTGAACATTATAAGGATACTGCTTAAAAAGTTCAATTTGATGGAGGCGCTTAATGTTAAGCCAGCTGACTATGGAATTGATTAATGGCATCAATTACAAAGATAACTATAACCGGTTTAATATTTCAACAGTTTTGTGTAATGTTTCATCCGAATTTGCAAAACATAAACGTATACATTTCTGATCAAAAAGGTCGTGATAGAAAAAAGACAAGGGCATCACTGCTATTTTCTTATTTTCAAATAAATAATTGCAAAACTCAACATCCTTATCATCTGAAATAGCAGCATAATTGAGAATTTGAAAATAGGAGCCTTTGGAAGGAGAAAAGGTAAATTTGGATTTCTTTAATCCTTTTACAAGAATATCTCTTTTTGACTGTAGCTGTTTTGCAACATCATCGTTAAAATTGTGTTCTCCCAAATATTCTGAAATTGCCATTTGCAATGGAGTATTTACCGAAAATGTTTGTAAATGTTGCATTTTTCTGAACTCAGCAGAAATTTTTGCTGGCGCCAAACAATACCCAATTTCCCAACCATCTATTTGTAAGGACTTTCCAAATGAAGATACAATCAATGAACGCGATGCCAGTTTTGGAAATCTAGCGATACTTTGGTGTTCATATCCTTCAAACACTATTTGGCCGAACGATTCGTCGCTCAGGATAATAATCTTGGTCCCGTTTACAATTTTTGCCAATTTGTCCATGTCAGCAACAGACAAAATGGAGCCTGAAGAATAATTTGGCGAATTGATAATAATCATTTTGGTACGACCGGTTATCCCTTTTTGTACTTCATCCCAGTCTATCTGAAAGTCAGGGTGCTTCCTTTGTACATAGATAGGTCGTCCCCCATTCGCCATCACCAGGGAATCGTAAGAATAATAAGCAGGTTCGAACAGGATCACCTCGTCGCCCTCATGAATAAAAGTCGAAATAGCAGTTGCGATAGCTTGAGATGTTCCAGGAGTAATGGTAATTTCGTCCTCAGGATTAAAAACATAGGTATATTCCTGTTGAATGAATTGCGATATTTTTTCCCGCAATGAATACAAACCATTCAAAGGGCAGTGATTATTATTACCCCCAAAAGCCTTTAAAGCAGCTTTAATCAACTGCTTATCCGGTGAAAAAATATCACTCTCGGAGGCGAGGTTTATTTGATCGCTTAATAAGTTTGGTAAATTGTTTAAATAAGTGATGCCAGGGTGAATTTTTTTAATGTCAATCATAAATTTCTTTCACAAATGATAGTAACAGCCAGGGCTGAAAAAAGTAGCTTAGTTTGAATAAAATTAAACAAATAATATTGAAATCAGTTTCTAAAATGCGCTTACCTCAGAAATAGTTCCGGAAAGATATAAACATAAATGGTGCCAAAAATGTGATTTGGTGCCAAAAATGTGATTTGGTGTTAAACAATTTTAAAATTATAGTCAACTAGGCTTTTGACTAAAAGTCTGTAGAACAATTCCATAATTATTAAACTGAAAATATTCCTTTTAAATTTTCCTATGAATTTTAACGCCGAACGCGTTTAAAACGCGCTCGAGCAGAGTTGCTATCAGTCTTCAGTCTATAATTATAAAATTAACATGGCATCCCCATAGGTACCAAACCTGTATTTTTCTTTGATAGCGACTTTATATGCTTCGAAAAGAATATCGTAACCTGCAAAAGCAGACACCATCATCAATAATGTGGATAATGGCAAATGAAAATTCGAGACCATTCGGTTAGGAATACTGAATTCGTAAGGAGGAAAAATAAATTTATTAGTCCATCCATCATAGGGTTTCAAGCGTTTGGTTGTGGAAACCGAACTCTCGAGAGTTCGAAGAACTGTTGTGCCAACTGCACATATATTAGACCGACGTTCGAGACCTTCATTTATAATATTGATAGCTTCTTCATCGATAATGATCCGTTCTGAATCCATCTTATGTTTAGTAAGATCTTCAACATCAACGGTTCTGAAATTACCTAAGCCCACATGCAAGGTAATCTCTGCAAAATGGAGCCCTTTAATTTCAAGTCGTTTCAGTAATTCGCGGCTGTAATGTAGTCCTGCCGTTGGAGCAGCCACTGCCCCTTCGTGTTTTGCAAATACAGTCTGATATCGTTCACGATCTTCCGGAACTACATCGCGTTTAATAAACTTAGGTAGTGGCGTTTCTCCTAAGCGGTATAAAGTAGCTTTAAATTCTTCATAATCACCATCATATAAAAAACGAAGTGTTCTTCCCCTTGATGTTGTATTATCAATTACTTCGGCAACCAATATATCGTTTTCACCAAAGTAAAGTTTGTTTCCTATACGAATTTTACGAGCCGGATCAACCAATACATCCCACAGGCGCTGTTCACGATTCAACTCCCTCAACAAAAAAACCTCAATTTCAGCTCCGGTCTTTTCCTTATTCCCATACAAACGTGCAGGAAATACCTTCGTATTGTTAAATACCATTACATCTCCCTCTTCAAAGTAATCAATGATATCTTTAAAGATTTTGTGTTCAATCTTACCCGTATCTTTTCTTAAAATCATCAGTCGCGACTCATCGCGATTTTCGGCAGGATACTTAGCGATCAGATCCTGAGGTAGATTAAACTTGTATTGAGATAACTTCATATATATAATTAATTTGTGATACGGTTTACAACTTTTTTAAAAAATGGTTACAAAAGTGCTAATTTATTTTCAAATTCTTCGATAGACAACGCATTATTTATTGTGTAGCCTCCTATTGCTGTTCTGCGTAAGGATACCATGCATGCGCCGCTATTAAGGTGAATGCCTATATCGCGTACCAATGACCTAATATAGGTGCCCTTGCTGCATTTCACACGAATAAGTATGTTGGGCACATTAAATTCAAGCAGTTCAATCTCACTAATCGAAATTCTGCTGGCCTTAAGTTCAATTTCTTCACCTTTTCGGGCGTATTCATAAGCACGTTTGCCTTCAAAAAATTTAGCCGAAAAAATCGGAGGAATCTGATCGGATTCACCCAGGAATGACTTTAGCGTTGCATCAATCATTTCACGAGTAATATGTTCCGTGGGATATTCGCTGTCATATACTGTTTCGAGATCAAAAGAAGGAGTTGTTTTACCAAGGAGTAAACCTGCAACATATTCTTTTTCCTGATCCTGATAAGTGTTAATTTGTTTAGTGGCCTTTCCTGTGCAAATAATCAACAATCCTGAGGCAAGAGGGTCAAGCGTTCCAGCATGCCCAACCTTCAGTTTTGAATAATTATATTTTACTTTTACCATATGACGTATCTTCTTTACCAAATCAAAAGAAGTCCATCGGTATGGTTTATCAAACAAAAGAACTTCCCCTTCAGCAAAATTCATCCCATAATGTTTAAGTCGACTCCCCAAAATAGCAGAACCAGCATAATGATTCCCAGTACTATTCTGTAATACCCAAATAATTTAAATCCGTGTTTTTGAAGATATCCGATGAAAAATTTGATTGCAATTAGCGCAATGATAAAGGACACTATGCTACCGATGCCTAAAGTACCCATATTACTTTTATTCAAAACTTCGGGATGATCTTTATAAACATCATAAAAGCTTTTTACCGAAGCGGCAAACATCGTTGGCACTGCAAGCAGAAAGGAAAATTCAGCGGCCAGGCTTCGGGTAAGCTTTTGGCCCATACCACCAATGATAGTGGCGGCACTTCTACTCAGGCCTGGAAGAAGAATTGATAAAGTTTGAAAGCACCCTATGATAAAAGATTTTTTGTAAGTAATCTTTTCATCGTCTTCAATAGAGGGTGTTTTGAAAAGGTTATCGATAAAAAGAAGAAAGATACCTCCACCAATCATTACCGAGGCAATAAAATAAAGGTTTGACAGAGCAGCATCTATATGTTTTTTAAGTAAAGCGCCCACAATTAATGCAGGAATTACTGCCACAATTAATTTGATATAAAAGCCAACCCTTTTAAAGTCGAAAAATTTCTTCCAATAAAGGATAACAACAGATAGGATAGCTGCTAATTGTATTACCACTTCAAACATTTCAACATAGGGGGAATTTGTCACTCCAATCAATGGATTGGTAAACTTCATGTGAGCAGTGCTTGAAATGGGCAGGAATTCAGTAATACCTTCCACGATGGCAAGGATAATGGCTTGAATAAAATTCATTATCAGATGAAATTATATAAAGATTATCAGATGATTAATTTTCAATATTTTTTGGTTTCTTCATAATGGCCCAAATTTCAAAGGCAAATCCAAAAACAACAACAATTGGGGCGAGTACAATCCTTCGAGGACTAAAAATTTCCGGGTTAAAAACATTCGGGTCTTTGGAACCTCCGCCCATCATTAAGAGGAAGCCGATAATAATAATAACAGCTCCAATAATCAGGAATTTGTAATTATCACTACCAATTGCAAAATTGGTTTTATTGATATTTTCTTTGCTCATGAAAGTTTCATATTTAATATTAATAATATAAATCGTCGGTTTGCAATCTTAAGAATTTGTTGACGGCAAACCATGTAGATACCAGATTGATAATGATGCCAATTAACAATTGCAACAGGCAAATATTAAAGATAGAATTAAAATCTGTTAATTCCACAATATCCTTAAGTTGTTTTTGAGCCCAAAAAAGAAATGCAAGAATAAGCCCAATTGCAATAATTGCACCATAAATACCGTGTAAAATACTTCGAAATAAAAAGGGGCGACGAATAAATGATTTGGTTGCACCCACCAATTGCATGGTATTGATGATAAACCTTTTGGCATAAATAGACAGCCTTATGGTGTTATTGATAATGGAAACGGCTATCACAAACAATAAAGCGCAAAACACAAGAATTGTAAAACTAATTCTCCGCACGTTTTCATTAATCACATGAACCACAGATTTTTTATAATGCACTTCTTTCACTTGTTCATATTTTTGAAGCGCTTTTTCAATCATAGCAATACTATCTGGATTGGCATAATCGCCATGCAATCTGATTTCTATTGAGGACAGTAAAGGACTGTAACCCAGAAAACTCACGAAATCCTCACCCAATTCTTGCTGAAATTCTTTAGTGGCCCTATCTTTGGTAATGTATTCCGTTGATTTAATATATCGGGTTGCATCCAGTGTCTTTTGCAAACGAAAAATATCAGCTTCTTTAGCTGTTTCTTTGAGCATTATGGTAAAACCTATGTTCCCTTTTACATAATCGGAGATCTTACGTGCATTAAGTATTAAGGTGCCTATTAAACCCAGCATAAACAGTACAAGAGAAATAGAAATAAAAGAAGTAATGTACGAACTTCTCAAACGACGTTGAATATTTCTGGATTCTTTTGATTTCATAGTTACGCAAATATCCGAGCAAAAATATTAAATAATTCGTTAGAACAAGTGAGAATCTGAAAGAAAAAGAAGATTTCGGGATAATGTGGTTGAAAGGAGACATGACTGGAGGTTCAAAAATTATTCTCAAAAAGTATGGTAATTACTTTCCACTTAAGTAAGTTCATGAAAAATTTATACTTTTGAAACTGACTTTGACTTCGTATTATCAATGAATTAGGAACGAATGTTTATTTTCCAGCTTTAAAACATGTATAATACAATGTCTGGCAGGAACCAATACGATTTAATTTTTTATACAAGATGAAAATACTCCTCTTAATTATTAGCTTCCTAATCTATCAAAATGTATTTGCACAGCGTATTAATTTTGAGAAGATGGCTGATTCCTGCAATGTACTAATTGACCTCAACAAAATTAAGGAAGCATCTGCATTATGTGAGAAGATGCTATCCTTTTCCAAGAAATTTCCAAACAGTTTTGAGAATGGGAATACATACCGGATTTTTGGCAATTTGTATTTGCAAAAATATGATTTTGAAAATGCTGATGAAAACTATTCAAAAGCAATGCAAATTGCTGAAAAATTAAATAATAGGGATTGTAAAAAACTGAAAGCTACAACATTTTATAACCATGCTGCCATGTACAGTAATAATGGAGATTATGAGACTGCATTAAAAATGTACCTGAATGCTGAAAACCTTTTTAGGGAGCTTAACGATTTAAATTGGCTGACAAAAACCCATAACAGGCTTGGTTCAATTTATATATGCTTGTTAAAAAAGGATAAATCGGTTTATTACAATCAAAAGGCATACCTTGAAGCATTGCAAACAGGTGACAAATATTTATTGGCACTCAATTTAATTTCTTATGGTAATTCCATGTTCGATACCGGCGATACACTCAGTAGTATAAAACATTACCTGGAATCAATTAAGATTGCAAAACAAATAAATAACCCCAAAATATTAATGACTGCTTATTATGATTTGGGGCATATCTATTCGGAAATGAAGAAATTCAAAATAGCTATTCAATATTATAGAGAATCAAAGTATTATGGAGCAGTTGGCAATCTTTTTGATCAATGTGACATTCTTTTCAAAATCGGATTGGTACATGCTTACATGAACAATTTTAAACCTGCACGGGATACTTTATTCATTGCACTTGCAATGGCTGAAAGAATTAAATCCAAAGTATTGCAGCGTAATATTCTGGAAGGACTTGATTTGATTGAAACCAATACCAAAAACTTTGAGAAGGCGCATCAATATTTGTATCGATGTTATGATCTTAATGATGAAATCATGTCCGAACAGGGACAGCAGCAGGTAAATTTCCTCGACGCAAAATACAAAGCTGCTAAGCGGGAAGCCGACATCAATAGACTGATATCAGAGAAAAAACTTCAGGAAGAAAAAGTACGAAAGAAAAACATTATTATCAGCAGCATAACAGTGCTTTCCCTTTTTACTATTTTTTTGGGCATGCTTTTAATGAGATCGTACAGGCAAAAACAAAAATTAGTTGAACAGGAAAATGAAATACACAAACACAAAATTAAGCAACTTGAGAGTGAGAAAATGTTGTTGGCCACCCAATCTGTGCTGCATGGTGAAGAGAGCGAAAGAAAAAGACTTGCTCGAGATTTGCATGATGGTCTCGGAGGCTTATTATCCGGAGTTAAAATAGCGCTTAACACCATGAAAGGCAATGTGATACTTGCCGATGAGAGTGTAGGTGTTTTTAACCATGCACTTGGTCTGTTGGATGGATCGATTACTGAATTACGAAGAGTTGCCCACAATATGATGCCGGAAGCTCTTGTAAAACTTGGACTTAAAAATGCACTTTCAGACTTTTGTTTGGAACTGGATAAGGTTAACCCAATTCACATTTTATTTCAATTTTATGGTGAGTTTGAACGGGTCGATTCAAATCTTGAAATCAATGCTTACAGGATAGTTCAGGAACTCGTTAATAATTCCATTAAACATAGCAAAGCCAAAGAATTAACAGTGCAAATGATCCAGGAAAAGAGCCGGTTGTGTTTTATGGTAATGGATGATGGCATTGGGTTTGATTTTAAAAACTTAGGAATAACCAAAGGTATCGGTTTAGCCAGTATTAAATCGCGTGTTGACGCCTTCCAAGGTCAACTGGAAATAAGTTCCGAACATGATAAAGGTTGTGAAATAACTGTGGAATTTCTGATTTGAGTAAGAGAAGAAATTTCATAAAACCCTCAAAAAGGTTGAATTTGAATAGCCGTTGTTGAAAATAATTAATGAATTGCCCTGTTAATCAAGATCGAATAACAGGGCAAAATTAACTCTACAATTGCTTAAATCTTACTATAGAATGTTTAAAATTCAACGCCAATACCCAGTTCTACCATTCCAAACGGATGCACCTGCGATCCATTATCATGAATGGAATGGTCACTTTTATAATTTTTTGTATAGTGCCACTGGTCTTTACCAGTCACTGCGGCACCGAATATAAGGCCTGTATTTAAAAAAAACCCGCTATGCGACCTGAATTTATAACCAAGATTTGGCGCAAAAACGATATAATTTGATTCAGTTACCCATGTCCAGGTTTCGTCTTTTGCATAATACTGTTTTTGCCATCCATCTTCAAGAAGTATACCGATATAGAAGCCCCCAATTCTTGAAGGGGCCAAATATTTGATTCCACCACCTATTGCCATGCCAGTGAGTTGATCGGGCCAACCTTCCTCATCATCTGAATTAGTAGCATAATTCAACAATCCCAAAGGAGCAATACGCGCATGAGCATCTATTATTAAGCGTGATGCCAACGTTAATTCAAGGCCAGCCATTGGCCCGAATTGAACTAAACCAAGGGGATTGATATATATGCCAAGCCTGTTTGGTTTCGAATCACTGTGTTTTTTTTGTTTGTTGCTTTCAGTGTTTGCCGCACTAGTTGTATTGGTTGAATTGCTGGGTGCGTTAATTACATCCTGTGTCCCATTCTGATATTTAATTATCGACACGTTTGATTTAGAAATAGAAATTATCGGCCCTTCCAAATTATCAAATTTCTTGTATTTGATATCGTAGGTATTTATTTCCAGTACCTTGGACTTAATTTCATCACCATTTTTCATCACAATAACATCCTGACCATTTACATAACTCCAGGATATTGTTATAATCAGAAGTACGATGAGGTTTAATTTTGTTTTCATCCGTACAAAATTATTTTTTATAGTTCGGATGCAGCTCGTCCGCCAGCTGGCGGATTCATGCAGGTTTGTGTTTTGATTGAAACATGCTCGGTTCATAGTAATTTAATTTAGAATGTTTGATTGATACAAAAATATTGGTTAGATGTAATGTGCCAATACCCGAAAAAGAGCATTTTTTAAATATGCAGTATTTCACGATACCCGAAAAGGGGTATTCTTATGTGATTAGCGTAAAATATCTTTGTATTACAATTTCATTGAATCCAATCAGGAGCAAAAAAGCGTTAAACAATATGAAGGGAAATGTGATTTTAACAGGAGCAAGCGTCAATGACTTTGACCATGCTTTAAGTATGCTCGATAGTTCCCTGGCAGAACTTAGAAGAGTGGCACACAATATGATGCCGGAAGCATTGGTAAGATTAGGGTTGAAAGAAACCTTGTCAGACTTTTGTTATGAATTGGACAAAGTTAATTCGATGCAAATAATTTTCCAGTTTTATGGTGAATTTTCCAGACTTGATTCAAATCTTGAAATTAACGCATATCGTATTGTTCAAGAGCTAATTAACAATGCAATTAAGCATTCAGGCGCTAAAGAGCTGGTGGTACAAATAGTTCAGGAACCAACCAGAATATGTTTCATAGTTCTGGATGATGGCATTGGTTTCGATTATAAAAATATTTTATCCTCAAAGGGAATAGGTCTCGCCAGTGTAAAATCAAGAGTCGATTCATTCAATGGTCAACTGGAAATAAACTCTTCTCTGGGTAAAGGGAGTGAAATAACCGTTGAGTTTTCGATTTGAATATGGAATTAAATAAATAGTTATATACAAATTACGCGACAGGGAGAAATAATTCGCGAAATTCGTAGACAAAAAATGATGGTGATATTTTATTTGTACATTTTATTCCTTAACTCCTTTATAGCCTCATCTGAGATGTAATCATCGTAATCCATTCGTTTATCGATAATACCCTTTGGGGTGATCTCGATTACCCGGTTGCAAACTGTCTCAATAAATTCATGATCGTGTGAGGTCATAAGAATAATTCCCGGAAATCTTGTCAGCGTGTTGTTAAAGGCTTGTATCGATTCCAAATCCAAATGATTTGTGGGAGAATCCAGTATCATAGCGTTTGCAGAATGCAGCATCATTCGGGCAATCATGCATCGGACTTTTTCGCCTCCTGAGAGTACCTTAACTTTTTTGTAAACTTCTTCACCTGAAAAAAGCATTTTTCCCAAAAATCCTCTGATGTAAAACTCGGTAGTATCATCAGAATATTGTGCCAACCAGTCGAAAAGATTTAATTTACTTTCAAAAAATGAACTATTGTCTAATGGCAAATAGGCTTTGGTAATGGTAATTCCCCAATCGATGGTTCCGGAATCGGGTTTATCGTTCCCGGAAATAATTTCAAAAAGAGTTGTAACTGCGCGTGGAGTGTGAGAAAGAAATACAATCTTGTCACCTTTTTCGACCGTGAAATTGATATCCTTAAGAATTATTTCATGATCAATTTTTTTTGTTAATTCAGTAACTTCAAGTATGCGATTACCAGGTTCGCGGTCAGGCGTAAAAATAATGCCGGGATATTTTCTGGTAGAAGGTTTAATTTCTTCATAATTAAGTTTTTCCAACATCTTTTTGCGGCTTGTGGTTTGCTTCGATTTAGCTACGTTAGCGCTAAACCTTGCAATAAACTCAAGCAACTCCTTTTTCTTTTCCTCGGCTTTTTTGTTCTGCATCTGCAGTTGCCTCAAAGCCAACTGACTTGATTCGTACCAAAAGCTATAATTCCCGGGAACCAAGTCTATACGTCCATAATCTATATCAACAGTATGGGTTGAAACGGAATCCAAGAAGTGCCTGTCATGCGATACAACCAAAACGGTGTTTTCAAAATTGGCCAAGTAATTTTCAAGCCACATAACAGTTTCAAGATCAAGGTCGTTTGTGGGCTCATCCAATAAAAGATTATCCGGTTTGCCAAACAAAGCCTGAGCTAGCAAAACCCTCACCTTTTCCTTACCACTCAGTTCCTTCATCAATTTATAATGCAAATCTTCCTTGATGTCTAAGCCACTGAGAAGACTGGCCGCATTACTTTCGGCATCCCAACCATTCATCTCTGCGAATTGTTCTTCCAACTCCGATACCCGTATTCCATCATGGTCATTGAAGTCAGGTTTTGCATATAATAATTCCCTTTCCTTCATTACCTGTAACAATAATGTGTGCCCCATAAGGACTGTATCAAGTACGGTACATTCATCAAACTCAAAATGGTCCTGTTTTAATACCGACAGTCGTTCTCCCTTACCAAGAATAATAGTTCCCTTGCTGGGGTCCATTTCACCGCTTAGTATTTTTAAAAAAGTTGATTTACCAGCCCCATTCGCGCCTATAATTCCATAGCAATTGCCAGGTGTAAATTTTAAATTAACATCCTGAAACAATGGCTTCTTTCCAAATTGTATTTCTAAATTCGAAACTGTAATCATGTATAATTATTCTTTTAAATAAAAGGATGCAAAATTACATTAATTGGGAGATTTTAGTATAATTGTTGGTTTTTCTTTTTACAACTTACATTGTGTTATGCATGAAATAGTTACTGCTACGCGATTCCGGTTCTATATATTATCTTTAATCCTTAACCTATGGACGACAAAGGTATGACTTTGAATTCTGTATTTCAGCGATACAAGCGCAAGTATGAGAAAGCCTAGAGTTAAGCTTATTAGCCAGTATACTTCATGCATAATATCAGCCATGGTTCCATGTTCCAGTAACAGTCGCCGGAATGCCTCCAGAAAATGGGTAAGCGGTAACATGTTGGACAGCCATTGCACTGCTACCGGCATTTGTGTTAAAGGCCAGGTTTGTCCGCTAATGATAAAGCTTGGTACGGCTACAATCATTAAAACTTCAGTGGCTTTAAGCTGTGTTTTGAATAATATGCTTGTGGCAATACCCATGAATGTGAGCGACATGATAAATATTACTGAAATAAAGAAGAAAGTACCAACAGAGGCAACCATTTCCACATGAAACAATGCAAAGAATATGCAAATTAAAGGGACCCATAATAAAATTCCAATAATCAGGTAAGGAATTGATTTGGTAAAAACCAGAAACCATGAACTCTTGGTGTATTTAAGCAGATGTGAGAATGTTTTTTCTTCAAATTCTTTAGCAAAACTCAATGCCAATACTAGTAAAAATACTTGTTGCATGATGGTTCCAAGCATACCGGGCCAAAGGAATAACAAATAGTTGGAAGCAGGATTGAAAAAACGGGTAATGTTGATTTTGAAAGATTCATATTGCTCATTTGCAATAGCCTGCGGCATACCTTTCTTTTTGAGTGTTTCTATTTCGATACCTGCATTCAAACTTGCCAGCACTGTCTGTATTCCAGTCGACAAATAGTTTGCGTTAAGCATATTTGCACCGTTTATATCAGCATCAATTTCAGGATGTCGTTTTTGCTGAATATCAGCTTCAAATCGTTCAGGAATGGTAACCACACCTGCATAATTGTTACGTACAATATCATTTCGTAAATTGCTGGTTCCATATTTTTTATCAATCACCTTAATATATTGATTGTCGTCGAGTGCATCAATTATTTTGTTGCTAAGGGGAGTATTGTCCAGGTCAACTACAATAATGGGAAGATCTTTTACGGCTGCGTCCTTATATACAAAGCCAATGAGCACTGAGTATAATATAGGAGCCCCAATAAATATTAGCATAGCAACAGAATTTGATCCGAACAACCTAAATTCCCTGGCTATTAACTTCCAAAATAGTTTCATAATTAAAAGTGTAAGATTACTGTGAAATTATTAAAATATTTTTTTGCTTCCTCTTTGCTAATGGGTTCATACTTTAGTTCATAAACAGTTTCGCCCAATTGGTAATTTGGATACGAAGTGGTTTTACCTGCGTATTTGGCCAATTCAATAATGGATAACAGTTTTGCTTTTATGATTTCGCTATTTTTGAATGGCAGTGTAATGTCATAAACGCTATCCGTTTTAAACTTCGAAACATTGCTTTCACTGACCGTAAAACGAAGGTAGGTCGTATTGAGATCATATCCCACAAAAATATTATAACCTGGTAAAGCCAGCTCGCCCTCATGTAATGCGATAGTTTCGATGGTCATTTCCTTCGGAGCAATCATATAGCGTTCCTTAAAGGCAGTGTGTGCTTCGTTAACAGCCCCTTCTGCCTGATTTCTTTGTCCCTGAGCCATACGTACCTGTTCATCACGCAAACCACCAGTAATTTCTTGCTTTTTAGCTTCAGCAGCGTCCAACTGCGACTTGGCCATATTGTATTTACTGCAAACTTCATCATAAGTCTGCGGTGAAACAAGGCTATCGTTATACATG
>WSSedL1CaDRAFT_10000187_pt1 | contig 42738 bp, 28 predicted proteins | sample WetSurSL1Cattail_FD_9464 | JGI IMG/M metagenome (IMG submission 9464)
ATTATACAACTATCAGCAAAACGGCATTGGCGGCCGCCACAACAAAAGCAGATTCAACTATTGCAACGGCAATTGGAACTAACAAATATTTTTTATCCAACAGCACTGCCAGTACAACTATTGCTACATTCTTAACAACAAAATATCCGTATGTAGACGAAGGTTCATCAGCAACCGTAACCTATGATTATAGTGCTCCTTATGACACATTAACTATCTTATCAGCTAATAAATATACATTAGTAACAGCGGATTACGACTATATGGGTACCGGAACTAATCAACCAGGAAAATATGATAATTTTTCATCATCAATTAATCCTTACACCTATATCCCCGTTTGGCTTAAGTTGACTAAATATCCTTACGCTGTAGCAGGCGATGTGAAACTTATTCGTTATAAATATTACGTAAGCAGTACAGTCACAAATATAATCAGTGATGTATTTGTGTTTGATGGAACAAACTGGGCTAAATACCAAACGACAAATGCTACAAGTAAGTCATTTGTATACCAAGGCGGTAAATGGTTAGATATTTTAATTTATAAAGGATTGGCCACTGGTATTAGCGACTTCACAACAGTAAGTGTTAGCGGAGCTCAAACCTGGGGATGGGATGCCACCTACACTTGTGCAAAAATTTCGGGTTATTCATCTGGAAACAAAGAAAATGAAGACTGGCTAATTTCACCAAGCATAGATCTAACCACCAGATCGTCAGCTATACTTACATTCAACCATACCGGAAAGTATTTTGCAACGGGAACCTTGCCGATGAGTAGTGAGGCTACCTTGTGGATTTCGACAAACTATACTTCAGGTCTTCCAAGTACAGCTACATGGACTCAGGTTACAATACCAACCTATATGACAAATGCCGATTACACTTTTGTAAACTCAGGTAACATAAGCCTTACAGATTATATTGGTAAAAAGATCACCCTTGCATTTAAATATCTCAGTTCAACAAGCAGTGCCGGAACCTGGGAAATTCAAAATGTAACAGTAACAGAAGAGTAAATTCCGAAGTTTTATCCATATTCAGGCTGCCACCGTTCCTCGGTGGCAGCCTTTTTTAGCCCTCCATAAACAAAAAAATCCCTTCCTGACTTTTACATCTGGAAGGGATTTTAATTATAGCAATTTTTAATCAGGCTTTCGGAGCTTCCGTAGTACCTGTTTTTCCTCCTTTAGAAGTACCTATACGCTGAAGAATAGACGTAATGGTATAATCGTCCACCTTGGTAGCATCAATACCGCGATACAGCGCTTTTCCGGTATCGGTAATCAACACAATCTGATCCCACAATTGGTTATAGGTATCGTTGTTTTCGTCGGTATGACGATTGCGCTCGGTAAATTTGAAGTTCTGATCACCACCTTTCGCATCCAGTTCGTCGGCCAACTTTTTGAGCTTATCTACCAAAGCCGGTTTAAGTCCCTTGCTTTGCAACACAGTCATATTGGCATTCAAACCAATCAGTAGCTGACGAAGGCTTTGTGCCACTGCTTCCGAACTACCACCATGGATGCTTTCGCGCAACTCGTGCAAGCCCATTGCATTGGCTTTTACAGTCATCTTACCGTCAGCCATGTCAAGATACACTTCCACTTTGTTTACATCCAGCTGAACTTCTCTGATCAGCTCTTTGAGGTGATCGGTAATCTCCGCAGCTTCTTTGGTCAAAAGCCCCGAAGCTACCAACTGAGAACATACCACGATTAAAACTTCAACATTTTTTACAAAATCTTCGGAAAAAGTATCCGAAAATTCGGTAAACTCTGCTAAATCGGCACGCAACCGTTGAACCAAATAATTTCCAATACCAATAAGGTCTTCAACCTTACAATCAAATTTCCTTTTTACATTCATGCGATTTTTCTTTTTTAATTAATTATTAGATAGTTGTTTTAGTTACGAGTTACAAAGTTACAGGTTACGAGACCTAACAGTTATATATTTCCGAGTCACCCGATTTTACGCTCCGCATCGCGCGGATGGGTTACTGCAGCAGGCGGCAGGTGTTCCGCGGCCGGCGGCACAAGTTCTGCGGTCGGCGGCAGGTGTTTTGCAGTCGGCGGCAGGTGTTCTGCGGTCGGCGGATGGAGTTCTGCAATCGGCGGCAGGTGTTCTGCAGTCGGCGGATGACTTACTGCAGTCAGCGGCACGAGTTCTGCGTCGCACGGCTGAAATATGGCAGTAATCCAATCGGATCCTCATTCAATACTTTAGTTAGGTAAAGGTATCATCCGATCGCTATCAGACTCCCGAAACGCTTAGCTGTGAATAATTTCAGGCTACGCAAAATTTCATTGAGAAATTTAATTTTTATGATGCTAAAATATCTATTTTCCATTATTCAACCAATAGTTATTTAAAAAAGTTTTCAACAACTTTTCAACAAACTATATATAGCTATAAAAGAAAGTTACATAAGTTATCTATTCATTATATGCCGTAAAATAAAGAACTAATTAGGAAGTTCCAGCGTAAATACAGTACAGATAATCGTGTGGCGCGTAATTACGAAGGTTGTATCAAAGGCACGCAAATAACGCAAATACCACAAATTTTCGCAAATAAGATTCAATGTCGTTTAGATAAGGATTCGCACACAGAATACACGGATTATACGAAAAAAAGCAGAATAGAAATTTCATTTAAAATGCATATTATCTAAATATAATATTCAAATCAACTTTATATATTCTGTAAAATCTGTGTATTCTGTGTGCCTAACTAAACGACATTGAAATAAGATTTGTAAAGTAAAATATCATTTGCCGAATTTCAATTCAATAGAATTGCATTAATTTGCGCGTTTTGTGTCATTTGCGTTCTAAAAAAACTTTTGAACCCACAACAAAGCACAAAAAAAAGAGGCTATGGAAAAAAATCCACAGCCCCTTTTTGTTATTATAATACACTAATTACATGGCATTAATTTCTTTGTTGATTGCTTCAAAATCGGCATCCATTTTCAGACGATAATACAAAGTTTTGAGTGTTTTCTTAAACTCAATTTCTTTAGGATTGACCTCGGCTGCTTTTTTGAAGAATGGAATAGATTGTTTAAACTCTTCATCCACCTTTTTCATTTCAGCATTGTATAGTTTTACATCCTTGATTTTGTTGGCTTCTTCGGCCATTTTTACAGCTTTATTGTAAAACAAACGTCCTTTACCTGCATAGGCATCTGCCATTGTCGGATCAAGTTCTATGGCTTTATCAAATGCACCCAAGGCTTCATCGTAATTACCGACCGATTCGTCCAGGTTGCCTTTTACATAGCGATATTGAGCTGAATTAGGTTCGCGGCTGATAGCACTGTTCAAATAAACCAACGCATCATTTATTTTCTTAGAGAAAATATAATAGTTGATGATGTTTTGCAGGAACCATGCATCATTAGGAAACTTTTCGGCACCTAACTTCAACGTTTTCAATGAATTTACAGAATCCTTTTGGTTGTTATACTCTTCATAAAGCAATTGATAAACAGCTTTATTTTCGTAATTTTTATCTTTCAGACTTTCGTAATAAGCGATAGATTTATCGTGCATCTTGGCATTAGAAGCGGCAACGGCTGCATAATAAGTTATCATATTATAGGTCGAATCCATCTTGATTTCGTTATTCATAACCGGTAATTTCGGAATTTCCAAAAAGACATCAAAGGCTTTTACAGTAGCTTCGTATTTTTTCTTTTCAAATAAATAAGCTCCAAAAGCAACAAGATTTTGTTGAACTTTGTAATACTCGGTCAGTTTCGCTTTAATTTCTTTTGCAAATTTAGGTTTTACTTTTCCTTTTGCGTCAGGAAGCTGATCCAGCTTAAGAGCATTCTTAAAATAATTATACGATTCAAGAATGGCATTACCCTTTGCAATGGTATCGAAACGCTGATTCAACAATGCTTTTTTATAAGCAACATCATTTTCGGAGTAACCAATCAGTCCGGCTACATACCAGGTTTCAGCCTGATTTTTAGTCGTCGAATCATTTAACGCTAACTTAATAGCTTCACGTGCTCCGGTAAAGTCCGGGGTTTCCATCAAAGCTTTATTCTTTGCCTTCGAAACATTTGATTTTTGGGCATACGAGAATGTAAAGCTTATTACCAAAAATAATGATAAAATAAGTTTTTTCATGGTGAACAAGAGTTTTTATTATTTTGCTTTTAATTTATATGATATGCCACGACAGCTTTTGTGTCGCGGCATAAGTTAGTTTATTATTCTTCGGTTTCTTCTTCCGTTTCAGCCTGAACTTCGGCATCAGAATCAGATGATATTTCAGCATCGATAATCGGAGTTTCAACACCTTCGGTTTCTTCAACCACTTCTTCTTCCTCGGCTTCCGACAACACCTTACAAACCGATGCTATTTCGTCGTTTCGTTTTCCGAGGTTAATCAGTCGTACACCTTGTGTGGCACGACCCATAACACGGAAATCGGCCACTTTCAATCGAATAGTAATTCCAGATTTGTTGATAATCATCAGGTCATTTTCATCGGTAACGTTCTTAATAGTTACCAGTTTTCCTGTTTTATCGGTAATGTTCATGGTTTTTACACCTTTTCCACCACGATTGGTAACACGATAAACCGGAATAGTATCGCCATTTTCGTCAAGCAGGATATTACCTTCTTCGTCTACCTCATCGAGCAACGTCCGTTTTCCGTATCCTTGTTGTGAAACAACCATAATGTTTTCATTATCTTCTTTGTTCACACAAATCATACCTACTACTTCATCTTCAGCATCATCATCCAGCGTCATGCCACGTACACCCGTAGCCGTACGTCCCATTTCACGGACTTTCGATTCGTGGAAACGAATAGCACGACCATTACGGTTAGCCATCAATACTTCCGCATTACCGTCGGTCAAACGCACCTGTATCACCTGATCGTCTTCGCGAATAGTAATAGCATTTACCCCGTTCTGGCGAGGACGCGAATAAGCTTCGAGTGATGTCTTTTTGATCACACCATTTTTGGTACAGAAAATCAGATAGTGCGATTTCGTATATTCAGGATCATTCAGTCCTTTTACGCGGATAAAGGCATTCACTTTATCGTCACCATCAATATTAAGCATATTTTGAATAGCACGTCCTTTGGAGTTTTTACTTCCTTCCGGAATGTCGTACACTTTCAGCCAGTAGCATTTGCCTTTTGATGTAAAGAACAACATCGTGTTGTGCATCGAAGCCGGATAGATGTATTCGATAAAGTCTTCGTCGCGCGAATCGCTTCCCTTAGACCCTACTCCACCACGTCCCTGCGCCCGGAACTCACTCAAAGCAGTACGTTTAATATAACCCAAATGCGAAATGGTAATAATCATTTCATCATCGGCATAAAAATCTTCCGGATTAAATTCTTCGGAAGAATACACAATCTGGGTACGACGTTCGTCGCCATATTTTGTTTTTACTTCCAGCAATTCGGTCTTTATAATTTCCATCTGCAAATCAACATTTGCCAGAATTTCTTTCAAGTGAGCTATTAAGTTCATCACCTCTTCGTATTCGGCACGTAGTTTATCTTGTTCCATGCCTGTAAGCTGACGCAAACGCATTTCAACAATAGCACGAGACTGAATATCAGACAAGCCGAAACGTTCCATCAAACGGGTACGTGCTTCGTCAGGAGTTTTAGAGTCGCGAATAATCTTGATTGCTTCATCCAGATTGTCCAGAATAATCATAAAACCTTCCAGCAAATGAGCACGCTTTTCGGCTTCACCCAGTTCAAACTGTGTACGACGAACAACTACTTCGTGACGGTGCTCCACAAAATAATGGATCAGATCTTTCAGATTCAACATCCGTGGGCGACCATTCACCAAAGCAATATTATTTACACTGAACGATGATTGCAGTGCCGTAAATTTAAACAGTTTGTTCAACACCACACTGGAGTTGGCTTCACGTTTCACATCTACCACAATACGCATTCCTTCGCGGTCAGACTCATCATTAATATGAGCAATGCCTTCTATCTTCTTATCGACTACCAAAGCCACTACAGCTTTAATCAGTTCGACTTTATTTACCTGATAAGGAATTTCATTAATGATAATTTTCTCGCGTCCCTGAGCATCGGCTTCAATCTCCACTTTCGAGCGAACAATAATACGTCCGCGTCCGGTTTCAAATGCTTCTTTTACTCCGGCATAGCCCTGAATAATACCTCCGGTTGGGAAATCAGGCGCTTTGATATATTTCATTATCTCGGGAATCTCAATGTCATTATTCTCAATATAAGCAATAATACCATCAACAACTTCCGTTAAATTATGTGGAGCCATATTCGTGGCCATACCCACTGCAATACCCGAAGAACCATTCACCAATAAATTGGGAATGCGCGTAGGCAAAACAGTTGGTTCTTTCAGCGTATCATCAAAGTTTAATTGAAAATCAATAGTATCCTTGTTAATATCCACCAACATATCTTCGGCCAACTTGCGCAAACGTGCTTCGGTATAACGCATGGCAGCAGGGCTGTCGCCATCTACCGAACCAAAGTTACCCTGTCCGTCAACCAATGGATAGCGCATAGACCAGTATTGAGCCATACGTACCAATGTTCCATAAATTGATGAATCACCATGCGGGTGATACTTACCCATTACTTCCCCAACAATTCTAGCAGATTTCTTATAGGGCTTATCGGAATTATTTCCTAATTCGTTCATTCCAAATAAAACCCTGCGGTGAACTGGTTTAAAACCATCACGCACATCGGGCAACGCACGCGAAACTATCACCGACATGGAATAATCGATGTACGAAGACTTCATTTCTTCGTCAATGTTTACCTTAATAATTCTGTCTTGATCAATCATCTATTTTTTAATTTTATTACTATCTAAAATATCGCACTAAAGTACTGCTTTTTCTCCGATTAGGCAAGCATTTTTTTAAATAATTGCAGGCTTCCGATCTCATTAAAAGCAAGTAAAATACGGTTCGTTCAGCGACATTCGGGAACAAAGAGAAATTACTATTTCAATCCAGTATGCCACCGGTTACAAAACAGTCATCAAATAATTTACTTTCAGGAAAATCGGATTTGAAAAGGCCATAAACCGAAGAACCGGAACCAGACATGGAAGCATAAACAGCACCCATATTATACAGTTCATCTTTTATCGTCCGGATAACAGGATGTTTAGCAAAAACCGACTTTTCAAAATCATTTTTAATGCAGTATTTCCATTCTTCCATCGGCCTTTGAATTAATTCCGAGAGTGAAGTCTCCGGTTTTTCGGGTACAACCAGCGAATAGGCATCAGGAGTTGACACATGAATATCGGGTTTCACCAATAACAGAAAGCAGCCTTTCAACGATAATTTCAACGGAGTAAACACATCGCCTATTCCAGTGGCAAACACAGGTTTGTTTTTTATAAAGACCGGACAATCGGCTCCCAGCATAGAAGCCAGCTTTTCCATTCTTCGGGGAGTTATTTTCAGTTCGAACAATTCATTCAAAGTCTTTAGCATAAATGCCGCATCCGAAGACCCTCCGCCTAAACCTGCTCCAAAAGGAATTTGCTTAACCAGCGAAATGTCTACAGCTGGAAAATCGTATCCCGATCGAAGCAAATGATAAGCTCTGACAATAAGATTATCTTCGGGATCGCCATCGAGCTGAATGCCCGACGAAGAAAAGCTGTAATCGGAACAAGTCTCGGAAGGCTCAACCTCCAGCACATCGGTCAACCCAATGGGATAAAAAACCGTTTCGATATTATGATAGCCATCCGGTCGGCGTTCTACCACATTGAGACCGAGATTTATTTTAGCATTAGGAAAAACAACCATGTATGATTTACTTTTGAATTGGGGTATCAAAAGTAATGCTTTTATTTGAATTCAAAAAGTGCAACTTAGCCTCTTTTGAAATCATATTTCCGAATAGTTATGAACAGCTTGTTGATATATTTTATATGGAACATTGAAATTTGTTTTGTACTTTTGAAACCATTTCGCTCAAATTACTCATTACACATTTTTAATCCTGAATTAAACTAAAGATGGCTGAAAAACGCAACTATACAAAAAAAACGACTGGCCCCACTCCCATTCCCGCCAATGAATTTGGTAAACTTCCACCACAGGCTCCCGAACTTGAAGAAGCCGTACTGGGTGCAATCATGATTGAAAAAGATGCTTATTCACTCATCTCAGAAATACTGAAGCCAGAATGCTTTTACAAAGTAGCGCATCAGAAAATCTTTGAAGCTATCACCACCCTGGTTATGCATCAGGAGCCGGTTGATATGCATACCGTCACTGAACAGCTTCGTAAGAATGGTAATATCGACGAAGTTGGCGGACCTTACTACATTACCTTGCTTACCGCCAAAGTATCGTCGGCAGCTCACCTCGAATATCATGCACGCATTATCACACAGAAATTTCTGGCACGCGAGCTGATACGTATCTCTACCGAAATACAAACGAAAGCTTTCGACGACAAATCGGATGTGGATGACCTAATGCAGGAAGCAGAAGGAATGCTATTTGAAGTATCGCAACGAAATCTAAAAAAAGATGTAACACAGATTAATCCGGTCATCGAAGAAGCTATTACCCGTATGCAGGCTGCCGCCGAAAAGCAAGGCACAAGTGGCGTACCTACAGGTTTCCACAGTTTGGATAAAATTACTTCAGGCTGGCAAAAATCCGATCTGATTATTATGGCTGCGCGTCCGGCAATGGGTAAAACTGCTTTTGTACTCTCGATGGCCAAAAACATGGGCGTAGATAATAATATTCCCGTTGCCGTGTTCTCACTCGAAATGTCAAACGTTCAGTTAGTAAACCGTTTAATACAGAATGTGTGCGAACTGGAAGGAGAAAAGGTAAAGAACGGAAGACTCGATCCTGAGGAATGGAGTAAATTAGACCGCGATATTAAAGCACTCATCGATGCTCCTATCTATATCGACGACACGCCAAGTTTGTCGGTTTTTGAACTTCGAAGTAAATCCAGACGTCTGGTAAAAGAACACAAAGTACAGTGTCTCATTATTGACTACTTACAGCTGATGAATGCAAGTGGCATGAGTTTCGGTAGTCGTGAGCAGGAAGTCAGTCTTATTTCGCGCTCATTGAAAGGGCTGGCGAAAGAACTAGACATCCCGATTATTGCTTTATCACAGTTGAATCGTGGTGTAGAAGGTCGTTCGGGGCTGGAAGGAAAGCGCCCCCAACTTTCCGATCTTCGTGAGTCTGGATCAATCGAGCAGGATGCCGATATGGTTTGCTTTATTCACCGTCCTGAATATTATCATCTTACCGAAGATGCACAAGGAAATTCATTGCTGGGAATTGCCGAGATTATTATTGCAAAACACCGTAATGGTGCCGTAGGCGATGTTCAATTGAAATTTAAAGGTGAATATGCCAAGTTCATGAATCGGGATGATAAAGATAAAGACGATAATCCTTTTGGTTCAGGATATCAGGTCATCTCGTCCAAGATGAATGAAAGCGCAGGAGGTAGTTTCTATGGAGAAGGAACAATAAGTACTCCCTCCAATTCAAATCCGTTAGGATCGGGAAGAAACGATGAAGTTCCATTCTAACGAGTAGCCAATTACGAGCTTTATTATAGCAATAAAAAACGGGTAGAATTCAAAATTCTATCCGTTTTTTATTATCCATTCATTTAATCAATGTATAAGGTTAGTCAACCTTAACAGACTCATGTTTATGCTTAAAAAACACCGCAAACAAAATAGCTACTGTCAAAGAATAAGCCGCAAATGTAAGCCATATTGAATGCCAGTCTTTCAATCCATTGTGAGTGAAAAAGTTTTGAATAACAAATCCGCTCACACTACTACCAATGATTGCTCCAAAGCCATTAGTCATCATCATAAACAAACCTTGTGCACTCGACCGCATCGAAGGATCGGCTGTAGTCTCAACAAAAAGAGAACCTGAAATATTGAAAAAGTCGAACGCCATACCATAAACAATACACGAAAGGATAATCATCCAAAGCCCTTCAGCTGGATTGCCGAAGCCAAATAGCCCAAAGCGAAGTACCCAGGCCAACATGCTAATAAGCATCACATTTTTTATTCCAAAACGTTTTAGAAAAAATGGAATAGCCAAAATGAATAGCGTTTCTGAGATTTGAGAGATAGACATAATAATGGTTGAATACCTTATAACAAACGAGTTGGCATACTCTGGTACATTCTTGAAATCATCCAAATAAACATCTCCATAAGCATTTGTCAGTTGTAAGGCTGCACCCAAACACATAGAGAAAAGAAAAAACAAAGCCATTTTTCGGTTTTTAAATAAGCCAAATGCATCCAAGCCGAACATTTGTGATAAAGTCTTTTTTCCTTTCAAATGAGCTAACGGAGGACATTTAGGCAGTGACAAAGCATACACACCTAGCAAGAAAGCAGCTGCAGAGGCAATATAAAACTGATTAGCAGAACTTTTATTTCCCGACAAATTTACAATCCACATAGCTACAATAAAACCAACCGTACCCCAAACCCGAATTGGAGGAAAATCTTTCACAAGATCATAGTTCGCGTTTTTCAAAGCAGTATAAGCAATAGAATTAGCCAAAGCAATAGTTGGCATATAAAAAAACATAGATAACAGAATTCCCCAAAAGAATGTCACTGGGTTATTTATTTGTGGAATAAGAAACAAAGAAGCAGCACCCAAAATATGTAAAACTGCAAATAACTTCTCGGCATTTATCCATCTATCAGCAATTACGCCAACAATAGCAGGCATAAATAAGGATGCAATACCCATAGTTGAAAAAATAACACCAAACTCTGCGCCCGACCATTGCTTTGTTTGAAACCAATAATTTCCAATAGTTATGAGCCACGAACCCCAGATAAAAAACTGAAGAAAATTCATTAATGTAAGGCGAAATTTTAATCCCATAATAATCCCATTTAGTATTTATTTTGCCAACAACCGACAGCCTATTAATAATTATATTTTATTTAAATTAGTTTTCCTCTTTATTGCGTCTCTGATAGCTACAGCTAATTCGTATTTTTCTTTACTGATAGCTTCTTCTAACATTTCTTCCAGCGATTCCAATGAAAGTAAATCCATATCTGCTTCCGATAGATCATCAGGTTCCCGGGATAAATTGGATTTGGAGGGTTCTTGAACACCTATCGGGTCTATTTCAGTTCCAACAATATCAAGTATTTCGGATTTTATAAAAACAGGGCAATCTGCACGAACCGCCAAGGCCACTGCATCGGAAGTACGGGCATCAATTATCATTACTTTACCATCTTTCAATATATGTAATTCTGAATAAAACACATCATTAACCATGTCATAAATCAAAACTTTCTCTAAAGTTGCCTCAAAAGCATTCAGCAAACTTTTTATCAAATCGTGCGTCAATGGTCGAGGAGATTTTTTATTATTCATTTTAAGAGCAATTGATTGAGCTTCCGGCTCACCAATCATAACTGAAAACCGACGATTTCCAAACTCTTCACTCAGCACAAGACCATACGTCCCCACAACAGTTTGATTGTAGACTAACCCGGTAATCGTCAACTTTATTTCGGAATTCATATATTCTATTAATATTTAGTAATTTGCAATCAATAATTAGTGTCTATTTTTAAACCAAATGAGACTATTATTTCATTTTTTAACGGACAACAAATATAACAATATTTTTAAAAGGATAAACCATAATTAAATAAAACTTTGATGCAAAGCCTGCAAATGAATTCAGGAAGTTATTCCGGCATATTGGGATATTCATTTCTTTCATGTACTTTTGTTGAGCAAATAATAAAACAGATGTTTAAAAAGTCGAACATACAGATAAAAAATAAACGGGCTACTTTCGATTATGAAATTACAGATCGATTTGTAGCAGGAATTCAACTATACGGAACTGAAATCAAATCAATCAGAGATGGTAAGGCTGGTTTGAACGATACCTATTGTACATTTATTGACGATGAACTTTGGGTGAGAAACATGCATATTGCCACCTACTTTTTCGGCACGTACAACAACCATGACGTGAGACGCGACCGTAAGTTATTGCTCAACAAAAGAGAGCTAAACAAGCTAATGCGTGGAACTAAAGAAACGGGCAACACCATTGTTCCCACAAAATTGTTCATCAACGACAGAGGGCTCGCCAAACTGGAAATAGGTCTGGCCAAAGGAAAGAAAACCTACGATAAGCGTCAAACTCTGAAAGAAAAAGAAGACAAAAGAAGCATAGACAGAGCCATGAAACAATAACCGGAAAGAGATCAATTTATTTTGATCTCTTTTTAGTTATAATCTTATGATGTTGTTGCTGTTTGGAATACAAAAAACGCTTAATCTTTTGAGAAGCCGTTTTCTCAAAAGGCTCATCCATAATATCTATTCGTTTTATTTGCGAAACCTTGTTTAATTTTTCATTCAGTTCTTTCATAAAATTCTGTTTCCATATTTTATGTTTCTCTTTTTTATCCTCTATAACTGATTTAAAATGTTCAATTGTCCTTTCGAGTTCTTCAATATCCAGTAAAACCTTAGCTACCAAAAATCCATCTTCCTCTATAACTAGCGACTCAACCACCAGTTTATGTCCGTTTATCACGGTTTCAATATCTTCGGGATATATATTCTCACCACCGGCTCCTACGATGGTATTTTTCATCCTCCCTTTTATGTACAAACGATTATGAGAATCAAACCGACCTAAATCGCCCGTTTTGAACCACCCATCCTCTGTCAGCACTTCTGCTGTGGCTTCCGGATTTTTATAATAGCCCTTCATCACATTTGGTCCTTTAGCCCAGATCTCTCCAATGCCCCTTTTGTCGGGATTATGAATTTGAAGTGCAACATCGGGCACTGCAAAGCCAGTGGATTGCAGTTTTGTCTGCTTCACACCGGCACCGGCCAGCAGTGGGGCTGTTTCGGTTAGTCCGTAACCAATGGCATACGGAAACTTAGCTTCTCTCATAAAACGCTCCACACGCGAATCGAGCTTGGCACCTCCTATTCCGAAAAATTGCAACCGTCCCCCAAATGTCTGATATAATTTTTTTCCGGCAATACGGTGAATCAGCATCCGGAAAAACGGGTTTTTGTAGATCAGACGCTTCAAGCTATTACCGGCAAACTTACTTTGAATTTGGGTTTTGTAAAGTTTTTCCATGATAAGCGGTACCGAGAGCATCATGGTTGGACGTATTTTGGCTAAAGCAGGCATAAGTGCTGCAGCAGTGGGAGGTTTTTCCAGATAATATATAGCCGCGCCATACATCATTGGATAAAGAAGTCCAATAGTATTTTCGTAAGTGTGCGATAATGGAAGGAGAGACAAAAAAACATCTGTCTTGGAGATAGCATGAAATGCATGCGACTGCATGGCTGTAAAAGTCAAACTTTTGTGAGACAGCATAACACCTTTTGACCGTCCGGTAGTGCCTGAAGTATATATTATTGCTGCAAGATCATCCTCTTCGACAACAATATTCTTCAACAGTTCTTTATCAACAGCCTGATCAGATATATTTCCACTCAGCAAACTCAAATTATCAACTAAGATTTTGGCTTCCAGAAACGGCCACTCCAGCCCTTCGACACGGGAATTTAAACGTTCGCTGACAAACAAAACCTTTGATTCGGAATGAATCATTACATTGTCAATCTCCTCGCGGGTAAAATCAGGTAAAATAGGAACAATAACCAGACCCTTGGATACAACGGCAAAATAAGCAATTACCCAATTGGGCATATTGTGGCTCAGCAACGCTACCTTATCGCCCTTATTCAATCCTAACGAAAACAACATTTCAGAAATTGTTTCCATTTTACGACCAAATTCGGCATAAGAAATAGGTTTTCCTTCTACAAAGGAAACAGAAGGCATTTTCCCGAAGTTTCTTATGGAGTAATTAATCAAAGATTGAAGCGTAAGCGGCTTCGGCTCTATCTTTTTATTCATGTATTATAGATATTCTCAAAAAAAACCGGGCAAAGATAAGGCTTATAATTGAAAAGAGAGCGCATTTTAAACTTTGTTGAGCTATGCTACGACTTGTATAAAATGAATATCGAAGGCCTTTTGTTCAGGTCCGGAACTTGTGTTTTCCATTCTTTCACAGTCTTGGTTTTGATAAATTCCGTTTCCAATGTAATATCTGCTGCAATGCAAAGACGGGTTGAAGGTTGACAGGCATGCAAAATATCATCAACCATTTTCATATTCCGGTAAGGAGTTTCAATAAATATCTGTGACTGATTTTCTGAATAGGCTCTTGATTCCAGTTTTTTCAACGCTTTAATACGTTCGGAAGGCTGAATAGGCAAATAACCTACAAAGGCAAAACTTTGCCCATTAAAACCCGAAGCCATAAGAGACAATAAAATAGAAGAAGGACCCACAAGCGGAATCACCGGGAAATTATGTTTCTGAGCTATAGCCACCACATCGGCTCCCGGATCGGCAATGGCAGGACAACCGGCTTCTGACAACACTCCCATATCATTGCCGTCGAACATGGGTTTCAGAAAACCGCTCAGTTCTTCGGGAGAAGTATGCTGATTCAGAATAAAAAAGGTCAGACTGTCAATATCAATTGACTGGTTCATCTTTTTCAAAAAACGACGTGCCGTGCGAACATCTTCCACAATAAAAAAGCGTAGCGCTGAAACTATTTCAGTATTCTGCGCCGGCAAAATCCGATTAAAATCACATTCGCCAAGCGAAGTTGGAACCAGGTATAAGTTTGACATATTATTTATTTCTTGTTCAATGTATTTTTCAATAAGCTGTAAGTAGTTACAAGTAAATGGTTATAATTTACAAGACTATTTATCTGTATTTTTGCTTTCAGAAATTCTATAGCCGTATTTTCAAATCATTTTACAGCTTCAGAAATTATTTAATCCTATTTTCAATATAAATTATGCTTTCAGAAATTATTTATGAGCATTAGCAAATAATTTTAGGCTTTCATAAATTCTTTAATCATATTTTCAATACAAATTACGCTTCCAGAAATTCTTTAGGAGTATTTGTAAATCAATTTAGACATTCAGAAATTCTTTAGTCCTCTTTACGAAAAAATCTTACTGTTTGTTTTTCTATTTAGGCATTTCGCCGGGCTAGTCACCCATTTCAGCTTTTAATCGATCTACTTCTTCGCTCAAAATTTCCCATTCATATATTTTCTGTTCCATTTCTCGCTGTTTTTTCTGATAATTCTGTATAAAGTCATTGTTAGAAGCATTCTCAGGCAGCTCCAACAACTTATCCATATCAGCTATTTCGGCTTCTAAGTTAGAAACTACTTTTTCGGCTTCTTCTACGGCTCTTTCGGCCTTCTTTATTTTTTTACTGAACTCCTTTCGGGCTTCGTAACTCAGCTTATTTTCAGACACCGGCTTTTCAGCCTGATCGGAAACCGATTTTGCGGAAGCTGACATTTCCAGCTCGCGCAAAGTATCCATTTTTTTGTATTTCAAAAACTCGTAAATGCCACCCAAATGTTCTCTGACCTTTTTATTTCCGAATTCATACACTTTGGTTACCAGTCCGTTCAGGAACTCACGGTCGTGCGACACCACAATAACCGTTCCGTCGAAAGCTTTGATAGCTTCTTTCAATACATCTTTAGAGCGCATGTCCAGGTGGTTGGTAGGCTCATCAAGAATAAGCAGGTTAACAGGTTCCAGCAGCAAACGAATCATAGCCAACCGGCTTCGCTCCCCTCCCGACAATACTTTTACTTTCTTATCCGACGCTTCGCCACCAAACATAAATGCTCCCAGAATATCACGGATCTTTGTTCGAATATCGCCAACTGCTACATAATCGATGGTTTCGAAAACAGTACGATTTTCATCCAGCAACGAAGCCTGATTTTGGGCAAAGTAACCAATTTTGACGTTGTGCCCCAGTTTTAATGTGCCTGAATATTCTATTTCATCCATAATACACTTCACCAGCGTACTCTTTCCTTCACCGTTTTTACCTACAAAAGCTACTTTTTCGCCCCGGTTAATAATCATGCCTATATTATCTAGAATCAAATAATCGCCGTATGCTTTAGACAGATGTTCTATCTCAACAGGAATACTCCCTGACCGTGGAGCCGGCGGAAACTTCAGACTTAGTTTTGAATTATCCTCCATATCCACTTCCAGGCGCTCCAGTTTATCCAACTGCTTAATGCGCGACTGTACCTGAACTGCTTTAGTGGCCTGATAACGATAACGAGCTATAAACTCCTCGGTATCGGCAATAAGTTTTTGTTGATTTTCATACGCCCGCACCTGTTGTTCGTGCCGTTCCAAACGCAACTGTACATATTTGGAGTAATTTACATTATAATCATATATTTTACCCAAAGATATTTCAATAGTGCGGGTAGTAACTGCATCAATAAATGCCCTATCATGCGAAACAAGAACAATTGCACCATTCGATGTAGTCAGGAAGTTTTCGAGCCACTGAATAGATTCAATATCGAGGTGGTTGGTCGGTTCATCGAGCAACAATACATCCGGACGTTGCAGCAATATCTTGGCAAGCTCTATACGCATACGCCAACCGCCACTAAACTCGGAACACTGACGGTCGAAATCGGCACGCAGAAAACCCAGACCTAATAATGTCTTTTCTATTTCCGCATAAAAATTACCGTTGCCTATTATTTGCAAACGTTCATTGGCCTGTGTAAGTCGTTCCAGAAGTTCCTGGTATGCATTGCTCTCATAATCGGTTCGCTCAACCAGCTCCACGTTCATTCGTTCAATATCAAGTTGCAAATCGGTGATATGTTCAAAAGCTTTTTCAGCTTCCTGCATCACCGTCGTACCTTCATTGTGAATCATGTGCTGAGGCAAATAACCAATAGTAAGATCCTTTGGAATAGTTATTTTTCCTTTGGTAGGAAGCTGTTTACCTGAGAAAATACGAAGCAAAGTAGTTTTACCGGCTCCATTTTTCCCAACTAACGCAATTTTATCTTTTGGATTGACCAAAAAACTAATTTCATCAAAAAGTGGCGAACCACCAAATTCAACAGTAAGTTGTTCTACAGAAATCATATATATAACTTTCGGAATAATTCATTTAATTTCAAACAGGAAAAACATGTTTGATTCACTTTATTTCTTTTTGTAATGCCTTTTTATCAACAACGCGCCACAAAACATAAGTAAGGATCGTTGCAAGTAAAAATGCAATTGAAACCAACAACCCAATGGACCAGTTTCGGCCAACAACACTCAAACAAATAAATACGAAAGAAACCAACAACAAAACAAAAGTTACCTCACGGTGTTTTAAACCCGCTTTAAGCAGCAAATGATGAATATGATTTCGATCGGGTCGAAATGGAGAAGCTCCTTTTTTTATTCTTGTCAGTACCACACGCATTGTATCAAACAATGGCACTGCCAACACGCAAACAGCAACAGCCGGAGCCGCCGACATACGAAACTTTGCAGGCAATGAAGAATGAGCATTCATCTCACAAAATTCAAAAACATACAGAGCAATCATATAACCCAACAGCAATGCCCCTGAATCGCCCATAAATATCTTCCGTTTTCGACCAAAGACATTGTATATAAAAAAAACAGCCAATGAACCAACCATTGCAAACGCAGAAATTGCAAGGTTTACATTAGACGTTAAACTAAAATAGACAGCAAAAAACAAACAGTACAATATGCCTAAACCAGAAGCAAGGCCATCTACTCCGTCAATTAAATTCAGAGCATTAATTATTAGTATAAACACAAACAGCGATAAGGCATAACTAACTGCAAGAGGCAATTCGGTTATTCCCCCAAAGCCATACAAACCAGACAATCGAATATCGGATACAACTATCAGAAAAAATGCAGATGCACATTCGCCAAACAATTTCCAACTGGGTTTTATATCAATCAGATCATCAATAAAACCTGTGATCAGAATAATAAAAACGCCCAAAATTGTAAACTGTATATCACTAACTGCCGAATATGTTAGTAAAAAAACAGCCAGTAAGAATGAAATAAATATATTAATTCCACCAATATTGGGTATAGCTCCTTCGTGCGAAGTTCTTTTATTAGGCTTAACTACAAAATTATATTTTCGGGCCACATCAAATACCAAAGGCATTAAACTAAAGCCTATAATAAATGAAACCAGAGTCGATAAAAATGGAAAATCGAAAAATATATTTTTGAAATAAAACATTCAAATAGAAAAAAATAATATTTACAGATGCAATCTTCTTCGTTGAAATTCATTTTGCAAAAGCTCATTTGTCAATTATAAATGAACGAAGTTTATACACAAATTATCAATTTCAAGTTACTAATAATTTTATTGTAGTAAATGCCCAATAGCGTCAATTCAGACAGGTATATAAATAAAAAATTGCCTGCAAAGATAAGTTTAAAATGCGAAAAATATAAATAAAAAGACACATATTAATACAAATGACTTAGTAATCTCATTATCTGAATATAGCTTATCCTTTGGAAATAATTTAGGGCTAAAATTGAAAATCGGAAATATATAATATATATCTTTGCAACCTTAATCAAAAAAAACAGATATATCATGTCAGTACACAACGAAGACTCACGGAGAGTTACAACTCACAGGTTGATAGAAATGAAACAACGTGGTGAAAAAATAAGCATGTTAACAGCTTATGATTATACAATGGGCACTATTGTAGATCAGGCCGGAGTAGATGTAATTTTAGTTGGTGACTCTGCATCAAACGTAATGGCTGGAAATATCACCACACTTCCAATCACACTGGATCAAATGATATTTTTGGCAAAGTCGGTTGTAAGAGGTGTAAAACGGGCTTTAGTGGTAATTGATATGCCATTTGGGTCATATCAGGGCAACTCAAAAGAAGCACTTGCTTCAGCAATCCGGATTATGAAAGAAACCCACGGCGACTGCTTAAAGGTTGAAGGTGGTGAAGAAATTCTGGAATCAGTAAAACGTATTCTAAGCGCCGGCATTCCTGTCATGGGACATTTAGGATTAATGCCACAATCGATAAATAAATATGGCTCTTATACTGTAAGGGCACAAGATGAAGTCGAAGCCGAAAAGCTAATCAGAGATGCACATCTACTGGAAGAAGCAGGTTGCTTTGGCATTGTTTTGGAAAAAATCCCGGCTAAATTGGCCGAACAAGTTGCATCGGAACTTACCATTCCTGTTATTGGCATTGGTGCTGGTGGAGGTGTTGACGGTCAGGTACTCGTTTTGCACGACATGGTTGGATTAACTCAGGATTTCTCGCCACGATTCCTTCGTCGGTATGCCGACGTACAGGGTATGATGAATGAAGCTATTGAACACTATGTTCAGGATGTAAAATCGGGTGATTTCCCGAATGAAAAAGAACAGTATTAAGTTTTTCCGCATATAAAACAAAATCCCGTTGAATAGAAATTATTCAACGGGATTTTGTTTATAAGTAATCGTAATAATTAATGATATGTTTCTGTAGTCTATATTCAGATAAACAGTCTTGTAACTATTAACTTGTAACTATTTATACTATTCTACCATATTATGGAATACATTCTGAACGTCTTCGTCATCTTCAATTTTATCAAGCAATTTCATTACCTGCGCTTTTTGTTCATCGTTTAGTTCCTTCATGTCATTCGGGATACGTTCGAACTCGGCACTGAAAATTTCAAAGCCATTTTCTTCCAAATACTTCTGAATAGAAGAGTAAGATTGGAAGTCACCGTAAAGAATCACATTTTCTTCGTCCTCCACCAGTTCGTCTACACCAAAGTCAATAAGTTCGAGTTCCAGATCTTCAAGCGAGACACCCGCTTTAGGAGCAATTCTAAACACACATTTATGGTCGAACAAAAATTGCAAGCAACCCGAAGTTCCCAGCGATCCGCCGTGACGGGTTAAATAGCTTCTGATATTAGCAACTGTACGAGTAGGGTTATCGGTAGCCGTTTCGATGGCGATAGCAATTCCGTTAGGACCGTATCCTTCGTACAATACTTCTTTGTAGTCAGCTTCATCTTTCGAAATGGCTTTCTTTATTGCACGCTCAACGTTTTCCTTAGGCATGTTTTCCTTTTTGGATTGTTGAATCAACACCCTTAAACGCGGGTTTGTATCAGCATCCGGACCACTCTCGCGGGCAGCAATGGTTATTTGTTTACCTAGTTTCGTAAAAACACGAGCCATATTGCCCCAACGTTTCATTTTTGTCGCTTTTCTATATTCAAACGCTCTTCCCATATTTAAATTTTTGTGATTTATTTTAAACGTTCACTCCTCTAAATTCACTATTTAAAGTAATGTACTAATTTTGGTGCACAAAAGTATTAAAACACTTGCAAATTACCATCATTTGTTGTGTTTTTTTTGAAATAAAAAAGGGAGTTGAGAACTCAACTCCCTTTAAAAACTAAAATAATAGCCTATTTAAGTGAGACTTCTTCGAACGAAACTTCAAATTCAACCCTGCGGTTCAATGCCCTTCCGGCCGGAGTGGCATTAGTTGATACAGGAATAGTATCACCATATCCGTTTGCAGTTATTCGTTTTTGATCTACACCTTTTCCTATTAAATATTTACGAACTGCTTCGGCTCTCTTCTGCGACAGTACCTGATTTAACTTGGCATTTCCAACATTGTCGGTATGTCCGCGAACCTCAATCAAGTAAGTCGGATTATCCTTAAGAACTGTGGCTATTTGATTCAAAATAGGATAAGACGTTTTTACAATCACATCTTTACCTGTCGCAAATTGAATACCCTGCAAGGCTTTTTTGAACAATGTTTTTACCTCCTTCTTTATTTCCGGGCAACCATGATTAGCTGCTGTTCCAAACAAGGTCGGACATTTATCCAGATAATCAGGAATACCATCGCCATCGGTATCAAGCGGACAACCGTTTTTATCGACTTTACCGCGTGCTTCAATCGGAGTATCGGGGCATTTATCTAGATTATCAGGAACGCCGTCACCATCAGCATCAGGTACACATCCGTTTTTGTCCACAGCACCTCTGGATTCGGCAGGTGTATCTGGACATTTATCCAGATAATCAGGAACGCCATCACCATCAGTATCCAGCAAACAACCTTTTTTATCTACAAACCCTTTGGCTTCAGCAGGGGTATCGGGGCATTCGTCCAGATAATCGGGAACACCATCACCATCGGTATCGATCAAACAGCCATTCTTATCTACAAAACCTTTGGCTTCTGCAGGCGTATTGGGACACTTATCCAGATAATCGGGAACACCATCACCATCGGTATCAAGCGGACAACCATTCGCATCTACCAAGCCATAAGCTTCTTTCGGTGTACCCGGACATTTATCCAGATAATCGGGAACGCCATCACCGTCGGTATCCAACGGACAGCCATTTTTATCTACAGCAACTTTGCGGGGGGTATCCGGGCATTTATCCTTTTTGTCGGAAACACCATCGTGGTCGGCATCTTTTTTATTTCCAAAAACGAAGTTAACACCTAAGGCTAAGTTTAGGCCCTGTGTATTGTAAGGTACTGAATATTTAGTGGAGCTACTTCCAGTAGTGATTGTTGCATATTTCAAAGGCACATAGTCGGTAGATAAAAACCAATGCAAGAAGCCTGTCCTCAAGCCCAGACCGGCACCGATATTACTGGCTCTTCCGTTTAAAACAGAATAAGATCCGGACAAATTAAACCAGCTGGTTGGGCGAAGATTCACGGATCCGGTCAATTCTTCGTAAGCCTTTTTATTATGGATTTGTGTTCTCGAAAGCAGACCCACACTAAGTTTATTATTCCAGAAAGCATACTCAGCACCCACATTAATTTTAGGAGAAGTATAACTGGTATAGGGTTTAGTATCCGTAATGGTATCGTGCAAATTATTTTTAAAGTCGGTATATACAGAGTCTGCTTTATCGCCCATGTCTGTATTGTTAATATTGACGTTATTAATACCATTAAACTTATAATTGACCTTATATCCCATTTTTTTCAGATTCTTGGTCCAGCGGATAAAGCCCAAATCGGTCACAGCACCCGACAATGTCAACCTATCTGTCAGTTTATATACAGCACCTAAATCTATCCCTGCTCCTATCCCCGAAGGCTTGAGCCACTGACTGGTTGAGATATCAGTTATAGGGTCAAAATTATCAAACTTGTTTCCATTTAAATCGATAGGCGAAGAGTATTTAAAAGAACCATTACCTACCATATTCCACGCATCTTGAGTGGCAATTAGTTTCAAATCATTACTGGAACCCGATGCATTGGCAGTTCCTAATAACAATTTGGGCTTGACACCCACCGACAATTTTTCATTCACATTTCGGGAATAACCGAGACCAATTTCTGTATAAACGGTCATGTCGGCACTGAGTGATGTAAAGTCATACGTATTTTTTTCAGTATCAGGCGTACCGTACAACAGCAATTTAAACAAGTCTTTCGGAATGTTGATGTACGACTCTGCTTTTTCGGTTATCGAAAAACTCCAGTAAGCTCTTCCAGTTCTGAATCCAAAATCGAGTATATTTATCTGATAGTTTTGCTGTATGTTCGTTACCGACTTTAATCCATTATAGAATTTATCTTTATTTCCATTTTTATTCAAGAACAAAATCGGTTTTCCGTTAGCATCATTATATGCCACGTCTTTCAGGGCCAAAGAATTATTTCCAAAGCTAAACTGAGTGTATCCAAGAATCGGGAATCCGAGATAGAAATTGCTCAGGGGCTGAAATGCCGGATTTAAATAACTACGCACCGGTACATTCTCCATAAAATACATGGTATTGACTTGCTGAGCCGACAGGCTAAACAAAGACAAGAACCCTAAAAGTAAAAATGTTGTTTTGTATCTATTATTCTTTTTCATCATTGCAGCATTTAATTATTTAGAAGATCCTAATGTACCGGTTATGGTACCCTTTGCATATCCACTTAACTTTATCTTTATATAGTCATCCTTCAGGATATGTGCTTGGGTTGTTGAACTTTTATCTCCCAGACTAACCTTGAGATATAAATTACTCATTCTTTTTACCTCGTCATATTGACCCTTCTTTAGTTTAATAATAAAAGTAGTAAGTTGCTCTTTTTGTACAGTTCCATCAGAATTTAATGTTGCCGCATCAATGCTATATTCTTTTACAAAGTCTTTAAGTACTTCTTTTCCTAAAGAATCAACAGGATTAACTATCTCTAGTTTAGCAGGCAATGGAAAATGATTGGTAACCGCCAGCACTAAACTCACACTATCTACATTTACATCTTTCATAGATGAGTTCAGATTTTTACCCACATTTTTTATCGTATCAAGCAGCTCGATAGAGCTTCCAGCATTTAGTATCATCGGTATTTTGACGCTTACATGCGCCGCAATTTTAGAATCGGGAAGAATAAAATCCAAAGAACTTAAATCGGTTTCAACACCGGAACTAAACTTATATTCCAATGCATCTGGTATTTTGCCGGATGCAAAAAGCAAATCCGTACTTCCGTTATCTTTATCAAGTAAAATCGTTGTGGTACTGGACTGACTAGTGCTAACCGGTTTTGCTATATGGAAAGTGTGCGATTGATCATCCAATCCATACGTATCGGTACCTGCAGCAAACTTTGCTTTGGCTATTTCAACATTGTCTTTATCAAAAGCTTTTACATAATCAACATTAAACTTGAGCTTAGCACCTACGGTAGATGTTACGGTGATAGTAGCTGCCGGGTTGGCAAACTTCAAATTGAAAGCTGACAGACTGGTAGGCAGATTCAGACTTATTCTAAGCGAATCTTTGGAATTAGAATCAGGTGAGAAATGTCCCCAAACGGTCTTAAATGCTATCTGATTAAAACTCAATGTACAGTTAAAGGCAGAATTATTGCTTGCAGTTGTGGCCAAACTTGTTCTAGCGCTGACACTAACTTCAACCGGAATGCCCGAAGCACCACCGGGGGTATGCATAATAAAATTACTCAATACAATATTTTTTACCGTGCCGTAAGAGTTTGGAACAATAATAATATCCTTATAAGCACTTCCATCAAAATTGGTTACTGTATTATTAGGAAAATGAATGGTGATAGAAATATCGTCGTTTCTAATACTGTTTTTAATATCGTTGGTTAGATTCAACACCAATCCAATAGTTGCTAAATTAATCTCTACATATTCAATGCGTTCACCCGGATTGCGGCTGGCATCATTAATTCCTAAGCTTACCGAATCGGTAATGGTAGAGGTAGGAACAGTGGTTCCGGCAGGAACAGGAACCGAACCCGGATAGGAGCCCCAGGGTTTTACTGTAACAGTCTTCTCTGCTGAATATTTCAACAAATCAATCTTCCGGAAAGAATAGTCAAGATCTTTTTCAGAAACAAAATTTACTTCATTACCTTCGATTTTCACATCATTGGTACCCGTTTTTGTCAATACGTCTTGAATAGTAATTGTTGTTTCACCGGCCGGAATAAGAAGCGATTCATCAATAGCAATATCCTTGGAAATATTGGACAAGTCAATCTCGTTACAAGACGAAAAGGCTGTGGCAACTATCCAACATGTAAATAAACACTTAAAGATGGATTTCTTTTTCATAATCTGTCATTTTAATGATTAGTTTGACTTTTATAGGTGGTAATGAATATTGAATATGATAATCAAAACCAGTTGTGAACATTGATTATAAAAACCTATATTTATGATTTTCAACATTAAAACGTTAAGAGTAATTTTAGTTTCACTTGAATGAGACTATTACATAAATCTTCACGGTTTGGTCTGTTTATAAACCACATATATAAATATTAGCCAAAGGTAACCATTTTATATATAAATTGCATCTTTTTAGCTGTGAAAAATTTCAATAACTATTAAAGCCGCAGTTGCAGTCATCACTTGTTTTTTCGTGCTAAAGTCCACTTCGCTTATTAAATCGTGGTTGTGGGAAGAGTGAATTGAGCTCCAGATTCATTCCGAAGGTGAGATTAAAACTCTGTGAATTATGCAGAATGGGGAGTTTTATATCGGAGGAGTTTGCACCAAAGACATGGTGACCGTCCGAAACGGAATATAGTAGGCCAACAAGACCCTTTGGAAGTAAAAAATGTGCAATTGTCTGCAATATGTCCTGCTGCAGAGTACAACCAAACAATGAATATACAGCTTTAGAAACCGGTTCCGAATATTTTCATCCAAAAGCTTTATCGGGAAAATTGACCAGAAATACCGTATCGCTGGCACGGGTCAGGGCAGTGTATAGCCAACGGTAGAAATCGCTGTTCATCTGATCGTCGGCTATTTGTCCGGGGTCGACAAATACTTTTTTCCACTGCCCGCCCTGCGCTTTGTGACAGGTCACGGCATAAGCAAACTTTACTTGCAGCGAATTATAATACTCGTTTTCCAATATTTTTTTATACCGCTCGCGCTTGGTGGTTATTTCGGGATAATCTTCGGCTACAGATTCGAACAGTTTGTTGGTCATCTCGTTCATCATGGCGGGCGATTCGGCCTGCAAGGCATCCAACCATACGCGCGCATCTATCTCCCAGTTGTAGTCCAACGACCGCAGCGTAAGATCGACGAACCGGAAATCGTACATCGTATGGTACCTCCCCACCCTCACTATCTGCAGAATATCGCCATTGGCAATAAAATCAATTTCCTTATAAGGTTTGTTCCAAAAATAATTGTTGCGCGTCACCATCAGCAAATCGCCGCCCGAGAGTTCATCCTCTTTCATCATCACCCGTGCCCGGATGCCGTTGTTGTACATATTGGCACGTTTGTTCGAGCGCGTTACCACAATGGTATCCTCCACTCCTACTCCATCGTATGCCCGCTGAATTTCGTCAATCAGCTCCATGCCGCTCAGCTTTTTAATGTCCGGAAAATCAGCCAGGTCGAAATGTGGAAACTCCGTGGTTTGTTCGCCCAGCAATTGCTGTCGCAGCAGGGTGGCGTTGTGCAAAATACCGCTTTCCAACGCCTGACGTACTACGTGGGTAAGTGTAAACTCATACAGCTTTAGTCCGTAGCCCAACAGCTTGTCGGCCTCCAGAGCCGGAGAGTGGGGCTGCATAACGGGCGGAAGCTGAGCCGTATCGCCCAGCAGCAATAAGCTGCAGCCATCGCTGCTATAGACAAACTGCACCAAGTCGTCGAGCAGTCGGCCCGACCCGAAAGCCGAGTCGCTGCCCGTGTTGGAAATCATAGAAGCCTCGTCGACAATAAACAAGGTGTGCGTATGCAGGTTGTCGGACAACTGAAAGCGGAATTCCGACATGGATTTCTGTCTGTAAATCTTTTTGTGAATGGTAAAAGCCGGAAAACCGGAATAACCCGAGATGACCTTTGCCGCTCGACCGGTAGGTGCCAGCAATACGGTTTTTTGTTTCAACTCATTGAGGGCACGAACCAGCGCACTCACCACCGACGTTTTTCCCGTTCCGGCATACCCTTTCAGCAAAAAGGCTTTATCCTTGTCGGTAGACATCAAAAAAACACCAAGATCTTCTATCAGTTTGGTTTGTTGTTCGGTAGGCTCAAACGGAAGTTGAGCCTGTATGCGGCTGGCTATGAAATTCTGTAACATAAGTGCAAAGATAATTCAATAAATCTGTTTCAGAATGCAATGCCGGCAATTTTTCGAAAACAGATAGTTGCACCATTATACTGGAAAAGAGCCGGTTGCTTTTCATTCCATTTACACTCTTCTATGCTGAATTTCAGTACCAACCAAAAGGGGAAACTATTTTATTAAAAAATAGAATAAAAAAAAGCGATTAAAGACATTGTTTTATAAAATAAAATATTTATATTTGCCACGTGTTAAGCTAATATTATTTCAAACACCTTATATTTAGTTCGTAATGATCTCAATTTTGTCCGAAAGCCCATCTGCAGCTCGGTTGGCAGATACAGACATTTTACTCCAATTTACAAAACAGCCCTGCCAAAAGCGCTTGCCGGGCTTATCCTCCAATGTCTCTTTGCGTTCACGTTCACTATATCTTGTTTTTAGTTTATCTCTGAAAAGGAACAACTCTTTGTCTAATGAAAAAGAGTTGTTCCCGATCGGACAGAAAATGAGTTTCCCCAAGAACAAAATTTCAGCCCTAAAGCGATATTCATTCACTATCACAATAAAAATATTTTTGATTATCAGCCATTTGATTACTTCAATCAGTAAAATATATACTGTGGAGAGGAAAAAGTTAACTCTCTACAGGCACACTATAACTTCAAAGAGTGAAACAATTACTCCCGAGAGGAAAACTTTTACTCCGAAGAGGAAACTTATTACTGCTAAGAGGTATATACTGACTTCGAACGGTACTCCTATTGCTGCTGAGAGGCAGAGCCTGACTTTGAACAGTAAAGCTTATACCACTTTTACACACTCTGTTTTCCAAAAGGGATATAGCCTCTTGTCTTAATTAGTATCAGTTTACACGATTAATAATAATGTCTAACCTTCAAAAAAAAGAAAGCTATGTCAGATTACATTCCTTTCGGTGATCTCCAATTTAATTTGTGGCAGAAAAATCTGATGAACATCATCAGAGAGAAGCTTGTGCAATGGGAAATTAGTTCAGATAAACTATCGGAACTGGAAACTAACGAAAGCATTTGGAACACTGCGTTTTCAAAAGCAAGTAACAAACAAAACCGTACGGCTGCCGATGTACAGGCTAAAAAAAATGCGCGCGACAATCATGAAACTGCAATTCGTAGATTTGTAAAAGAGCATTTAGCCAACAATAGCAAGGTGACCGACAGCGAACGCACCCTCATGGGACTCACAGTAAAATCGAAAACACGCACACTTACACCTGTGCCCGACAGCTATCCTGTAGGAATAGTAGATTTTTCAGTGCGCCTGCAACACACCATCAATTTCAATGACGAATCTACTCCGCGTAGCAAAGCTAAACCTGCGGGAGTACATGGTTGCGAAATTTGGGTAAAAGTAGGCGGCGAGGCTCCCAAAGATGCTTCGGAACTGACGTACCTTTGTACCAAGACAGCTACGCCTTACATAGCAAACTATGAAGGAAAACTAGCAGGTACCATCGTTTATTACTGGCTACGTTGGGTAAATCCCCGGGGAGAACAGGGCCCGTGGAGTAGCACAATAAGTTGCATGATAGTGGGGTAAGCAATTTGTTTTGAGAGGTGTGCTTTCGCACGCCTCTTTTTTTATTCTTTAAGGAAAAATAGGCTGCCCTTTCAGGGCGCAGGTGGTCGGTGTTATCCATTACCCAAGGCAGCGTCCTTTCAGGACTCTACCTTGGGCTGAGATATGATAGGCTTTCAGCCTGAAGAGTGAGGTGATTTGTGTTGTTTGTGTTTTTTGCGTGCTATATGCCTCCGCTTTATAATTTCATTTTAACCTGCCTCCCAACATACAAAACTTTCTTACCCGTTGAGCTCGTATTAGTTCCAAAACCTTTGTTTTCAGTCACCAAAACGACATTAAAAATACGTTTCTTTAAGTCACCCTGATAATTTCCCTGTTTGTCGCCAATAGTAAGGGTTTGAACTTTTTCATTCCAATTGAACGAAATAATTGAGTAGTTACCTTTTTCGTAGTTGTAATTATCCCCTTCATCTTCGTATAACTCGAATTTGGCATCGGCTCCTTTATATACCCGAATTTCGAGCGTATCAGCCGATTTTTCACCTGCATATTGAATAATTTTACCCATTGGAATAATGGAGCCAGCCTTTACAAACAACGGTATTTTGTCCAGAGGAGCATCTGTTTTTACTGTTTGTCCTCCGTTAAAGTGTTTACCTGTCCAGAAGTCGTACCACCCGGCTGATCTTGGTAAATAAACGTCCCATTGTGTAACACCGGATTCAGTGACAGGAGCCGTCAGTACAGATTTTCCAAACATATACTGATATTGACTTTTTACGGCAGCAGTATCACCATTAAAATCCATTACCATTGGACGCATCATGGTCGATCCGTTTTTAGTTACCTGCCATGCTTCAGAATAAATGTAAGGAAGTAGTCGATAACGTAGATTCAGCATTTTACGCATGTTATCCTCAACTTTTTGTCCGTATTTCCAGGGCTCTGTTTCGGTCATGTATCCATGTATACGGAAGATTGGGTTGAAGGTTCCCCATTGATACCAACGGGTAAGTAACTCCTGGTATTTTTCGTCGGTATATTGCGAACGTCCCGGACGGAAAAATCCGCCAATATCAGTAGTCCAGTATGGCAAACCTGTAATGGTATAGTTTAGTCCGGCAACAATCTGACGTTTATAGGTATCCCATGTTCCACCAATATCGCCCGACCAATTGATAATACCATACTTTTGCTGACCCAGAAAAGCTGACCGGGTTAGGATACATACCCGCTTATCGGATGTGGTTTTGCGTTGCCCTTCGTACACTGCCTGACTTACAAACAAAGGATAAGTGAGGCGATAAAAGTCTCCCAGTCCAAGAAAAGTTTTTTTATCTTTTAATGCATCATTTTCAGGCTCGGTAGCATCCATCCACCACGAATCAACACCTAAACTAAAGAGGTTTTGGTTCAATGCATTCCAGTGCGTTTCACGGCCAAGCGGATTGAAAACATCAACCCACGGGCTGTTGGGAATAAAAAGATTGCGATCTACATAATTTTTAGCAACTTCCGACTTTTTATCAAGATTTTCCCAAACCGAGATATTGAAATGCGCATTCAAATCATGCAGTTCTTTGATAAAACCTGCCGGATTTGGGTAATGTGTTTCATCAAATTTGGGAACACCCCACCCGTATTTGCCCCAGTATTGCCAGTCCTGAACAATAACGTCGACAGGAAGTTTTCTTTTGCGAAATTCCTTGATGGTTTCTACCAAATGAGTACCCGAACTGTAACGCTCGCGACACTGCCAGAAACCGTAAGCCCATTGTGGAAACATCGGAACATTGCCCGAAAGATTGCGGTAGGAAGCAATTACATCGTCGGCCGATGGACCGTAAAACACAACATAATCGAGCGCTTTGGTAACCGGTGAACGAAATGTTGTTGAGTTATCACTCAATCTCCACGACAATTTTGGTGTGTTGTTCGATTTACAAAGTACCTGCACCCGATGCTCTCCAGCTTTAAGATTTACCAACGTGCCGGCAGTAGGTGGAAGCCACATATTACTTTGGTCAATGCAAGGTTTCCCGTCTATAACCACATATTGGCGGTTACCCATATCGCCCAGATCGAGAAAAATGGAATATTCGCCATCTGTCGCTACATTAAACTGGCCTTGATAAAGTGATTGGTTTTGAGATACTCTTTGAGTACCTGAAGTAGTAGTTACCTCAGCCATTTGATTACTTCCGACCGAAGATTGTTGTTGCTTTTCAAGAGTTATAAAATTATCGGCCGGATTAAAATCAGTAAGACCGTACTGATGCCACAACAAACCGTAGCCTTTGCTTGAATAAATAAAAGGAATAGCAATTTGTGTATTAACCTGAGTCAATTGACGAGCTACGTTTTTCAGATTATATTGCCCATCCTGAAATTGTCCCAAGCCGAAAATATACTCATCAGCGGGCGATTCAAAACTCTGCTCTGCCGCAAAACAAGGTTCGCCCTGAATAGAGTCTGCCGTTAGCTTTCGCGCACCTGTCTTTTCGCTCAAAAAGACCTTGCCTACCTTATCGGTATACGACAATTTACCGGTTTGCTTATCAAGCGACACACGAATATATTTCGCTTTTATTTCTAGCTTAGAAGGCAAATCGACTACTTGAAACTCTGGAGTTACAGCAGCTGAAGTAAAAACCAGTTCCGGTAAGTTTCCTTCCGAGACTTTATAGAATTTTATTCTAACGGCATTGTCGGACAAAGGAGCAATACTAAGCGTTCCATCTGCTAAGGTAATATTTACCCTGTCGGACAATTGCTTAAAACCTTTCACAACCTGTCCATGGCTAAGAAGAGGAAAAAGACAAACTACCAAAAGGTATTTTAATTTCATATTGATTTTGTTTTCATAAATTATGAAATAAAGTTGTGGTATATATACCACAACTTTATTCCCATAAAGGTTACTTATTTATTGCGAAAAATCACTTATTCTTTATTCAGAAAATATCAATCAACCTTAAACACAACAGAAGTTGCGAAAGGCATTTTCTCCGGACATGTTATAGAGAGACCATCAGCTTCCATTTTCCATTGTAGTTTGCCAGCATATCCAAGTAGTTTTACATCTTTAATTGGTTTATTAAAGTGTTTCGCATCTGTGCCAAGCGATTTAATTTTCAACTGCATTCCGGGTGCTGGTACGTTCATACAAAATGCATAAAGAGCACCATTCTTGCCAACAGTAAACCGGATATCTTGAGCATCGTATTTAAAATCAGCTTGCCTACGATTCAATGCTCCTCCCGGAAGTTTTTTTAACTTACCGTCAACTAATTCTCCTTCTCCAGGTATTTTCCATGCATGGCTTCCATAAACAGCTTCACCGTTACGGCGCATCCACACGCCAACTTCTTTCAGCATTTTTACGCTACCTGCATCCAACGACCCATCGGGCAGGATAGCAATATTAATAGCAGCATTGCCATCGCGCGCAATGGCTTCGATGATATAGCGAACCATCATACCCGAATCGTAGGTGAAATCAGGTGCATAAAACCAGTCACCTACAGGTGTTTCTCCAATCCAGGGCTGATCCGTCTTTATATCCGTTGGAAGACCGTGCTCTTCGGTATTCACCGTGCCATTGGTCTTTTTACGAAACTTCACAATACTGAAAGTATTCACTACACCGCGATTTTTGAGTGTGCGGTTGTAATAATCGGCAATAACTGTTTGCATGGCATCGGCTTTGATACCCGTACCGGTTCCATTCCCTGTGAAGGGCCCTTGCACAGTACCATCGGTATAAATAAAGTCAGGATCATAATGTTCTACCACATCCATCATCCGCAATGCCCACTTTGTAGCATACCATTTTGCGTATTCAAGATGATTGGTGAAGATGCCTGCAGGTGCCGGAGACCATCCTGTTGCTGCTTTCTCAGCAACACCTTTATACTCTCGTAAATTAATGCCGTAAAGTAAGCTGGGGTCGTAACCTTCCCACCATTTACCTTTACCATCGGCAAGTGTCAGATTACCATCATAAGGAATGCCTTTTTTAGGTCCCTCATTGTCACTGCCAAACGCAGTTTGCCACCACCACCAGGTATATTCGTGGTGAAAGGTCACCCCATAATGCATTCCGTTAGTACGACAAGCCTTTGCCCATTCGCCTAGCAAATCGCGTTTGGGTCCGATATTAACTGAGTTCCAAGGTTGATAACGCGAGTTCCACATATCGTAATTATCGTGATGCACACCTTGAATCATCAAAAAACGAGCACCTGCTTCCTGATAAAGTTTTGTAAGTGCAGCCGGATCCAGTTTTGTTGGATTCCAGTCGCGTAGCACTTCTTTATAGCCAAATTCAGATGGGTGACCGTATTTCTTGAGATGATTTTTATAGGCCGTCGTGCCAGGCTTATACATATTACGTGCATACCAGTCGCCACTCTCGCCTGCAGATTGTGGTCCAAAATGAACCCAGATACCAAATTTTGCTTCGCGTAACCAAGCAGGTTCACCGGGATAATTTTTCTCAATGGATTCCCATGTTGGTTCGAATGGTCCAGATGCGATGGGAATATTCAGCTTTACTTCTGAAAATGATTTCCAATCACCCATGGTGACACTATCTTGAGGTAATACTACTGGAACAGTAGGAATTGGTGAAAGTAAATAGGGTTCGGCATTGGCTTTTGCCTTCTTATTTTGGGCACTCAAGCCCATGAACGTTATAGTTCCAATAAAAATTAATACAAGGGTTCTTTTCATTTTGTTACTTATTCGTAATATTATTTAGCATTAAATATAAACTTTGTTTGTTGAATCACAATAATAATCTATTTTTTAGATTTCAATATTCTGACATAATATATTTTACCTGCCGTATTTCCAGATAAGGCCTTAAATTTCACTCGAACAAAATCCTTCCCACTCAGCATTGTATCGGGAATTGGATACTCGACATTTTGGAATTTGTTTTGTTTCCATTTGCCGGAAATATTTTCAGTTATCAGTTTTTGATCGTCAATATAAATATCGAAAGTTCTGTTTCCATTCTCGGCCCCCCAATATCGAACCAATAAGCTTAAACCTGTTTCTTTATTGGTTCCAAGTTTGTAACTAAAAAATCCGCCATCACGAGCTTCGCGCCAAAACTCATTTCTATCGTTTCCGGTTGAAGAGTATTGTCTTTCCATAGCATGATCAACCTCAGGTTGTTGTTCGCCAGGTGCAACAGCATCGGTGGTGCGTTTTTGAAGTTCCATTTTCTCTTTTTCAATATTCGAGATGGAATCCGTGTAAAATTTATAATCAGAATTGGTAAGAGCCATCCAGTACATCATATATCGCGAATCGTGAATTTTATAAAACGGTTCTAATGTTATCTGATCAATTGGATTAACCATTTTGACGTTGAGCGTAAAATTCAACGGTTTGTCTTTAACAGGCACCAGCTTGTCGGCAATTTTCTGAATATTATCATCAACTAAAATTGGAGCTTTGTCGATAGGTAGCTTTTGCCCACCCGGATATTGTCCAAAACGGCTGTCATTGGCAATCAATCCTCTTAAATCTTCCGTTCCTGTTTTAGCACCAAGCAAAATCGGTCCATGCATAAATGCTATATATTGGGGCACATTAGGCAGATATTCAATGGAATTATGCATTGGAAGTTTGATTTCCACTACATCGCCTTTTTTCCAGGCTCTGTCAATGCAAACAAATGAAGAGGGATGAGCTGTGAAAGCAACATTCTTACCGTTCACCGAAATCTTTAAAGCACCCTCGCTTACCCAAGCCGGGTAGCGAACCATCAATTTAAATTTGGCACCACCTTCGGTAACAGTAAATCTGGTTTGTTCTTCATAGGGCAATGTTGTTTCTTGCTTGAATTTAATCTTCTTATCTTTCCAGTTCAGCTCCGAAGCAATAAAGAGGTTTAAAAACAATGAATCATTTGAATGCGTGTAGATAAATTGATTGTATTTGCCATGATTTTCCATACCGGTACCAACGCAGCACCACATGGCTTCGTTAGGAGCCGAATAAATTCTGTAATGACGGGGACGAGCCGAAGTAAAATACACATATCCTCCATGTTCGGGATGTTGACTTGAAAGGATATGGTTGTAAATCGTTCTTTCGTAGTAATCGGCATATTTAGCCGCCGGATGTACTCTAAATAAATCTTCGGTCAGTTTCAGCATATTGTTAGAATTACATGTTTCAGGTCCATCCACATCATTTACAAAATCAGTACACGATTCGGGATTTGGGAAGTGTTCCCTCCTACTATTTCCACCGAAAGCCAGAGAGCGGTTCGTTGTAACCGTTTCCCAAAAGAAACTACCAGCTTTGGCAAATTTATGATCGTGGCTGAGCTCTGCTATTCTTTCAAATCCAACAACCTTCGGAATCTGTGTATTGGCATGTTTGTTATCCAGATTATCAATTCCCTGTGACATTGGATCCAGAATCTGGTTATGTGAATAGCGTTTAGCAGCTACAAGGTACTTTTGATTGCCTGTCATTTGGTAAGCATCGGCAAACATTTCATCCATTCCTCCATGTTCCATGTTAAGCATTGATTGCATTTGTTCATCAGTAAGGGCAGAAGTGATGGAGACTCCCCAATCACAGAATTTTATAAACATTACTTTTGCATTTTCATAACCGCAATATAACCAGGCATCTCTAAGCCCCGCATACATTTTATGTAAGTTGTAAAATGGAGCCCATGCAGCATTATAAATACTAAAATCTCCGTTTTTAAAGGCAGTCCATAATTTCGCGCTGTTTGGAAATCCTCCCACATAACCAACGCCCCATGCTGAATTATTTAGAGCATTGGCTTCCTGGCATATTTTAAGTTCGGAGAGCATGTATTCCATCCGCTTTTTGCATTCTACGTTACCCGTCGATGCATAATTTAAAGCTAATGCCGTTAAATAATGTCCGGCAATGTGACCATCCAGACCATCCCAGTTTGGATAAGTCTTGGCCTTTTCGGGCAATCCGGCTTCTTTGCGGTAAGGTGCCAACATCCGATCAACATCGTACTTCAAAAGTACCTGAATGTTAAGATCACGTGCATGCTTGAACGGACCATCAAGTAATGTGACATCACTCAATGGAAACTCATTCGGATAAAGCTTATTCTGCGCTTTGAGATTTGAACTTATGCAATAAATTGCACAAAGGAATAGAACTGATTTCTTCATGTTGTTGATATTAAATTAGTAGAATTTCAAAATAACAGTCAACGTATCAACAAACTCATTGCGAGACCCTGACATTATATGTTATAAGATTGAAACTATAAGACTTATTATTTGTATATATAGGTTTAAAGTTTAACTACAACTTTTCTACCACCATAGTTCACAACTTTATCTATAGTTTTGCCATTCGCAACGACTACAATATTAAATTTACGAGTTGAAAGCATTCCCGGGAATGAGCCCTTGCGATCATTAATAGTTAATAATTTCTTTGCATCGTTCCAAGCAAAAGTAATGGTTGAATATACTCCTTTTTCATAGTTATAATTGTCATTTTCGTCTTCGTACAAAGTAAACTCGCCATTGGCTCTGGGATATACACGAATTTCGAGGTTATCCCATTTCTTTTCGGTAGCATACTGTACTTGCGGTCCGAATGGAATTATACTTCCTGCTTTAATGTACAAAGGAATCTCATCGATAGTTGTTGCTTTTGTTATTTCCTTACCGCCATCAATTTTTTCGTTTGTCCAGAAGTCATACCAAGCGGCTCCTTCGGGTAAATAAACTTTTGTAGATTTTGCTTCAGTGAAATTCACAGGTTGGCTCTTCGTTTCGTTGGAAGCATCTTTTTTATCCCAACCGGTTTCAGCATTTGCTTTTAGAATAGTTTCCGAAGTATATTGTGCATTCACAATTGGAGCAACCAATATCGATTTACCAAACATATACTCGTTGTTCATATCAGCAACCTTCTTATCTTTAAAGTCCATTACCAAAGCGCGCATCATGGTAGAATGGTTGTTTGTTACCGTCCATGCATCAGAATAAATGTATGGCAACAGTGAATAACGTAAATTAATTGTCTTAGCAATTGCATCATAGATTATCTCCCCTTTTTTGCCAAAGTTATAAATTTCTCTGGGAATATCGGTACCGTGCGAACGCATCATAGGGGTAAATGCTCCGAACTGCAACCAGCGAACATACAATTCCTGAAACGATGGATTTTTATTTCCTTCATCCCAACCTTTTTTATAGGCGCTTGCAAAGAAACCACCTATATCCGTATTCCAGTAAGGAATGGCACTCATCGAAAAGTTGAGCCCTGCGGGAATCTGATTGCGTAACGATTGCCACGAAGAGTTCACATCGCCCGACCATGTATTGGCACCGTAGCGTTGTTGTCCGGCAAATGCCGAGCGGGTAAGGATAAACACACGTTTATCGGAGCTTGCAACACGTTGGTGTTCGGCCACTCCGCCTACCGTCATCAACGGAAAAGCATTGCGAACTTTGCGGAAAGAGCCGAGATATGTTTTCAGGTCGAAGTCGGAAGGTTTGAAATCCAAGTGATCCGGTTCCGATGAATCCATCCACCAACCGTCAATTCCTAACGAGAACAAACCTTTATTCAGGTGATTCCAGTATATATCGCGGGCTTCGGGGTTATACGGATCGTAAGGTTCTACACCTGAAGGATATTCGCGGTTTGGCGGCCAGCTTTCCAATCCCGATTGCGGCCATGTGCCGAAGTTCAACAACATTCCCTTAGGTTGCATTTCGCGGTATTGTTTTGTTTGCGGGCCAAAAGAAGACCAAATGGAAATAATCAGGTGTGCATTCTGATTGTGAATATCTTCCACCATTTTCTTTGGGTTCGGGAATTCGGTGTTTAGAAATTCCATGGCATTCCACAGGTAATTGTTGCCCCAGTATTGCCAATCCTGAATAATACCATCGAGTGGCACACCTATTTCACGATATTTATTCACTACACCCACCAATTCGTTTTGGCTTTTGTAGCGCTCTTTACTTTGCCAGTAACCGAATGTCCACAATGGAAACATGGGAGCTTGTCCGGTAAGTTGACGCATACCGGCAATTGCACCGTCGATATTTCCACCGAGCATAAAGTAATAATCGATACAATCACCCACATCCGATCTGAATGAAGTACTTTCGGGTGTATCTTCAAATTGAGTGGGGGAATAATTATCCCAAAACAAGCCATAACCCTTTGTAGAAACAAGGAAAGGAACATAATCGTCCGTATTTCCTTGCACCATGCGGAGTTTGGTGTTACGCAGTGACAATTTGCCACGTTGTTGCTGACCCAGACCGTAAATAGCCTCGTCTTTGTCGAGCATAAACGACTGATTAATAGTGTATGTCTTTGATCCCGCATCATCAAAATCGGTAAAGGTTGCACCCGCTTCTTTCTCACTTAAAAGTTGTGTTCCGGCAAGCGTAGCATAAGATATTTTACCCGATTTTACATCAATATTAACTTTCAACTTATCGCTTTTCAACGAAATAACATCGCTTTGTTGATTGACAGTAAACTTTGTAACCTGAGGTTTTTCAACCACCGATAGGCTTTCCTTTGTAAATGTTTTACCGACAGGTGATTTTAACACCCTTACAGTGGCGGATCCATAGAACTGAATTTCGACAGACATCGAATTGATTTGGGTTTTGACACCCAAATTCGTCTTTGTGTACGATTGCGCCTGAATACCAATGGCAAAAGCCATCAGCAACAATAGCATTAAATTGATTTTTTTCATATAAATATTTATTTTATTGGTGTTATGCGATATAGTCCTGCCCCATGCTGTGGCAATTCCCGACTAAAGCTCCTTTTGAAAGTTCCCAAATCTTTATGGCTCCACAAATCCCGAACCTTGACTTTTCCTTGTATGCCGACAGCTTCGAAATTTACTTTTACAGTAGCAGTTTCAGGCAGATCCATTGCCCCTTTGCTGACAAGAACACCAAAAACGACCGAGCCCTTGTCCTGAGTCACGACCCCGGTTGCTGTGAAAGTATCGTAACCTTCGGGTAATTCGTAAATGATAATGGATTCACCATGAGTTCCAATGCCCTCGGCAGGTTTATCGTTGATAACAATCGGTTTATTATCGCAAGTCCGGTTCACGCGCGCTTCGCCCCAACCTGCGGTAGCGCTGAGCCATTTCAGGTCGGTCAATTTCAGGTCGCCTTTCGGTCCATGAAGCACAGGATTGACCCACACCACGTGATCCCAATCGAAACCATTGCCTCCATCTTTCACAAATAAGACAAGCTTTTTGCCGTCTTTTACCGATACTTCTACCTTTTGCGAACTACCTTTTCCGGCAATTAGAGGGCTCGCGTAATCTGCATTGTTGAAATCAATATTGTCGCCTTTGCTTTGAGCATTAAAAAGTGCAACATACTTGTCTTTGCTATTAGGTACATCGGCAGTCCAGACAATCAGGTTTTTATCGCGCGATACCTGACGGTTGTTGGTGCTTTGCTGGTTCACTTTCAACATTTCCGGGTTGGTGAGCATCTCTTTGGTAAAATCATCCAATTTGGTCATATCGCCACCGAAAATAAGAGGCGAACGACCGATTGTCCACATACTCATCAGCGTATATTGTTCATTTTGAGTAAAATTGGTTGGGCGTTTAAAATCAACGATTCCAATCGGAAGCATATCGGCATCCGGAAAATGGCCGGGACCACGGTAAGGTGTCCAAGCATCCAAACGCTCGAACATGGTCAAAAGCAAACCCCATCTGTCCCAAAAATCATCGGTAATACGCCACATATTGGCATGGTTCATCACGTGTTCACCAGCTTTGATCGGAGTTGCACCCGGTGACAGACTTAAAATGATAGGGCGTCCGGTTTTATCAATCGCATTGCGAATCGCTTCAATTTCAGCTTTTTGTACATCGTCGTAAGGACGCGAAATATCGTCGCACTTGATGAAATCGACACCCCAATCGGCATACATCTGTACAATTGAGTTATAGTAAGCCTGACCTTCAGGTTTGGTAGCATCAACGCCATACATATCCGGGTTCCAGGCACAGCGGGAATTAGTCAATGCAATATCCTGAGCCTTAAAGGTTGTTCCAAGTACAGGTGTATTTTTTTCAACAGCCTGTCGGGGAACGCCACGCATGATATGAATTCCGAATTTAAGTCCTTTCGAATGAACATAATCGGCAAGTGGTTTAAATCCTTTGCCATCGGCAGCCGAAGGGAATTTTTTGAGTCCCGGAGTTAAACGTCCGTATTCGTCCATCGTGAGTATAGCTTTCGGATCGTAAGCATGTCCCTTTGCTTCCGGTTCATACCATTGAATATCCACCGCAAGGTATTTGTATCCGCTTGGCAAAAGATATGTTGCCATAGCATCGGCCTGTTCCTTAACTTGTTGTTCAGTTACAGTAGTTCCAAAGCAATCCCAGCTATTCCAGCCTAAGGGTGGAGTTGGAGCCAATGCGTGATAGTTTTTTTCTGTCTGCGCAAAAACAGATGATACACTGATCATTAAGCATATAAAAAGTAGCATTAGTTCTTTTCCTAATTTCATTTTTAATTGTCTTTATATAAAGTTTCGATTTTATTAAAGATTCCTATTTTTCTTTCCTAATTTGATTGTAACATCTCAGTTAAATCAGTTCTCTGTAAATAATTCAAATAGTAAACAAGGCCTTCAATATCAAATGGAATAGGTCTTTTGCTGAATTGTTGAAAATACAACTAGCAACCCTCTTTCCAAACTGGCACATCGCGACACTAACGAACTTTGTTTACACCTTTGTCATTTGTGTAACACAGTTCGTTCCAAAAAATACACTATCCGAGCAAGATTGTGTCCATCTTCAGCATTAACGTTTAATGTCAAAACAAAAAACTATATTGTTTTTGAAGTTCAACTATTTTTTTTTAATCTATTCAATTCTTTCCTTAATAAAACTACTATTTTGCATTCTAAATACCAACTTTCCTCTTTTTTATCTAATGAAACTAACATAAACGAATAAAATCATCAAAGATAATGATAATCTGACATTCGAATTTCGCAAGGTCTTAATATAAACATTTATTTATAAATTAAAACAATTCTCATTAGATTCAAGATATGAGGCTTAAACCATGTTTGCTTTTTCTGCAACAGCTAGCGTAAAGTTGTCCATTCCTTTTTAAGTTGAAATATAACTTTCATCCCCGATAGCCCATACAGATGAAGGTAAAAGTAAAGTTATTAGAAAAAATAATATCGTCTTTTCATGTTTGTATTGATTGTGAAAACGTAATATAACAGCTTAATGGATTCATCTCGTATTATGCTGATAGGAGACACAGAAATAAGGCATAAAGATTATTTTGTTCGTGACAATATACACTTCAGCTATACCAGTAGAAGCATTTACAAGACGAAACATCAATTAATAATTGTGCGTCTTACACATCAAGAGCATCTTTTTGATTTCAAGGCTTCAGTTTTGACTGAAAGTTCTCGCCAAAGTTTAATTACCCAGCCACCTTTGTTGCAATTTAATATACTAAAATATCAGAATCCGGAACTTTAGGTTTTCTCCAAAGATTATTTTTAGGTATTTATAAACAATATATGCAATTTCAACGACATTTTTGCGCCCAATCGATGCTATAATCTATGGTCTTATCAGCAGTCCTTTCACACCTATATCAACGATTTATAGTGTGATGTAACATTCCAAGATCAAGCATTAATATAGCGCAAATTTAAATGTTTTTCTACAACCATATAGACTTTATCTCCGTTCTTTTATATTAATATCACAGGACTTATCACCTCCATGAGGGCACATCATTGAGTAGAAAGACAGAAAGACTAAATTCGATCATGTTTGTTTTATATAAAAATTTCAAACAATAGAGATATCGTCTTCTCTATTTAAAGCGAAAAGACCTCTACTCACGTAGAAATCTTTTCTAATATAATGGAAATATATACCACTTTTAGTTTACAATCAAAAAAAGTAATCAACCGATTATAACCTTAAGTAGTTTGCTTTTATATCATTAATTTATAGATAGTCCATTTATATGTTTCATTGTTCATAGTCACTCACCTCTTTGTTCAGACGTTATTGATATTTCTTTCTCTGACTGATGGATCAAGTGTCCATACTGACTAACTCCTTCAAGTAAAACAACGTATTTCGAAGGTGTGTCTGCCGCATAAAAGCTCAGATTTACAGTTCCATCTGCTCCAATCTGTACATTTGGATTCCAGTAAATCGTAGTCCGGTAGTCAGGTTTGCCATTATTTTTTTCCTGATCTGTTCCATAAACAGGAGAATAAAACTGTACAGATTGTTGGTAACCAAAGGCTTTTACATATTTAATATTGGAACTTATTTTATTAGTTTGAACGAATCCTTTTTTAGTATTAATTACTATTGCTCCATTTGCTCCACGAGATCCAAAAATAGCTCCCATTGACGTGCCCGGACTCACAAAAACATCTTGAATATCATCCACCATCAACATATCATAATCAAATCCTTCTGTAGGAATATTATCCAAAAGCAGCATAGGAGTATTTCCACGATAACGAACTTCTGTACCAGAAACAGTGACGCCGGATATTCTGCGCAGCAAATCATATACCGTTAAAAGATGCCAATTCTGTATATCTTTAGCAGTTATAACCATAGATGACATGACTGAATAGTATGGAGAATCTGTCGTTATTAAGGACTTTCGTTTTGCAGTAACTGTCACTTCAGCCAAATCATGCATTTTCATTCCATCATCCGTAGCATATTTTTTGTTCTCATTTGACAAAGAGGTATCTTTCAAAATAGGCTGTTCTCGTCCCATTATTGCCAGAATAGCAAAAGAAGGAAAGTGGCTCAAAGTATCTATTTCTAAGAAAACTTTTCTTGATCCATTTTTAGTGTTAGCCTGTATTATATACTTGGTTCTTTCGGGATATTCTAAATTTTTAAAAATAAATTTTCCTTCTTTATCCGGTTTAGTAAAAGATGACCCGATGACTGAATCCTGCAATGCAAGCAGGCTAATATTACCCTCTTTTAATGCAGAGAATATACCTTCAGCTTTACCTGTAACTTCTTCACTTAATTCGACAGGATATTTCAAGTTCTTAGTCGGTCTTTCTTTCAAAAGATTGGGTATATCATATCTGCGCCAACCTTGGGTCATCAATAAAATATCTAATGCAGCTGAAGACTTCTTATTGTCTCTTTGCAAATAACTCATGGGAGCTTCAATATACCCTCTGAGTTCAGATGAAAGCAATAGAGTTGAAATAATGGTTGAAGTCGTATCTACGTTTACATCTTTCGAATCCACGACAGCCAATGAAAAATTACCAGACAAAGGCACTTTATTTTCATCTGTAACGTGTATAGACATATTTATTTTGTCCCGTAATTTATATGTTGCTTTTACTGCTGATGCACTAAATTTGCAAGATGTTTAATATATTGTTGATATTAAATAATATACAAGCGCTCTTTGATTTTACGATTTGAATTGAAAAAAGGTAATT
>WSSedL1CaDRAFT_10000188_pt1 | contig 42571 bp, 48 predicted proteins | sample WetSurSL1Cattail_FD_9464 | JGI IMG/M metagenome (IMG submission 9464)
GTAACATTGACCTTGGCTGGCCGCACCCTGCCGATAAGCGCCAGGGTCCGGGAAAAATCCTCTTCGGTTTCGCCGGGAAAACCGACAATAACGTCGGTCGAAATACCGATTCCGGGATAGCGTGCGCGGAATGCGGCAACGATCGTCTCGAACTCCTGTACGGTATAGCCCCGCCCCATCTGTCCGAGAATGCGGTCCGACCCGGACTGGACCGGCAGGTGCAGGAACCGGAAGATCCGGTCGCTGGAAAACACGTCCACAAGATCGTCAAGGAGGGGAAGGACGGTTGCCGGGTTCATCATCCCGACGCGGATCCGGTAGTTCCCGGGGACGCAGACGATGGCAGAAAGGAGCGCCGGCAGGGACGTACCGGTATCGTGGCCATAGGCACTGACATCCTGTGCCGTCAGCTGGATCTCGCAGGCACCCGCGGCAACAAAAGCCTGCACTTTCCGAACAATCTCCTCTGTCGGGAAGCTGACAAGAGGCCCGCGTGCCCTGCGGGTGAGACAATAGGTGCAGTGCCCGAGGCACCCCTGCGCGATCTGGACAATCCCGACACCCCCGGCAGGGGAGACGGTCAGCACAGAACGGTATGCCTCCCGGATGGTGTCGGGATGGATGAAGACGGGAGTGCAGACCGAGAGGATCGCCTCGCGCTGGACAAGCGGCATACAGCCGGTGACGTACAGCAGTTTTTCCCGCAGGGCAGAAAGGCGCCGGAGCATACGGCGTTCCGTCGGGCCGACCACCGTGCAGGTATTGACAATCACTGCATCTGCCTCCTCCGGGGATTCGACAACAACACTCCCGTAATACCGGAGAATTTCAACAAGGTTTGCCGAATCCCCGAAATTATAGGCGCACCCGTAGGTCTCGATATATACCCGCTTTCCCGCAAGCGGCGCAAAGGCAGAAACTGGATCTGTCAGCGGTTCGCCGGGCCGGGGAGGTTCCATGATCGGTTCACTATTGTTCTGGGAGACAAAACCAGTTAAAGATCGGTGAACGTGTCCCCCTTTTGTGGGTAACCATTAATCCATGGTACCGATAACCTGATCACCATGTTACGCATCGGGCTGCTGGGATGCGGGAATATCGGGCACATCCTGGCACAGAATGCAGAGGGGTTTGTTGTCTCTGCTGTCTACGACAAGGTTCCGGAGCGGGCCCGGGATCTTGCCACCACCTGCCATGCAAAAGCCTGTGATACGTTTGGAGATTTCCTGAACGCAGATATTGATCTCGTCGTTGAAGCAGCATCGGTAGCTGCCGCGCGGGAACATGCCCGGGAAGTGCTCCGCCACAAAAAAGATATCGTGATCATGAGCGTCGGGGCGCTCACCGATACCGCGTTTAAGGACGAGCTTGTTGCAACAGCACGAACGACCGGGACAAAGATCCATATCCCGAGCGGGGCAATCTTCGGTCTCGACAACCTCAAGATCGGGCAGATCTCGCCGATCAAAAAACTGCTTCTCGTAACCACGAAGAGCCCGCAGTCGCTGGGCCTGAAGACCACAAAAAAAGAACGCATCTTCTCCGGAAAAGCACACGAATGCATCAAGTCCTATCCAAAGAACGTGAATGTCTCCATTGCGCTGGGCCTTGCCGCCGGGCAGGATGCAGACGTGGAACTCTGGGTGGACCCGGCCGCAGAAAGGAACGTCCATGAGATCTATTTCGAGGGCAGCTTCGGCGAGACCTACATCCGGGTGACCAATCTCCCGAGCCCGGACAACCCGGCAACGAGTTACCTTGCCGCGCTCTCCATCCTCTCCCTGTTAAAGAACCTCGACAGCCCGCTCGTTATCGGGACATAAAAACAGGTATACCTGTCATGGTGCCGCTGGAAGAACTCCTGAAATTTGTCCTGGAGGATGCGCCGTTCGGGGATGTTACCTCCGATGCAGTCATTCCGGATATGCACTGCCATGCCGTCATCCGGGCCGAGCAGGACGGCGTTGCCGCAGGTCTTGGGGAGGCAACAGCCCTCTTCTCACACTTCGGGGTAACCGTACGGCAGGATACCTGCGATGGAGATTCCGTAAAGAACGGCAAGGTGCTCCTTTCGCTTGACGGGCCTGCAAAAGGGATCCTGCTTGTTGAACGTACCGCGCTCAACCTTATCGGGAGAATGAGCGGGATCGCTACCCGGACAAACATCCTGGCGGAGATGGTGCGTGCGGAGAATCCCTGCTGCCGGGTTGCAGGAACGCGAAAGACCGCCCCGGGCCTCCGGGCGCTGGACAAGAAGGCGATTGCCCTCGGCGGCGGCGATCCCCACCGGTCCAGCCTGAGCGACGGGGTGCTCATCAAGGACAACCACCTTGCACTTGTACCGGTAGCAGAGGCAGTAAAAAAGGCAAAAACGGCAAGTGCCTACCGGAAGATCGAAGTCGAAGTCGAATCCGCTGAAGATGCATGTACGGCTGCCCGGGCAGGAGCCGACATCCTCCTCTTCGACAACATGACACCGGCACGGGTACAGGAGACCATCAAAGCCCTGCAAACCGCAGGTCTCCGCGAGAAGGTGCTCGTGGAACTCTCCGGGGGGATCACGGCAGAGACCATCCGGGACTATGCCCGGACCGGAGCGGATCTTATCAGCCTCGGGGCACTCACCCATACGGTGAAAAACTTCTCCGTGACACTCGAGATCCAAAAATAACTTTTTTAGAGAGCCTCACCACGGGTCCTTCACGGGATTTGCCGGATATCCTCGGCTGAGCCGATCACGATCTCTTTTTTGCCCTCATACGTCTGGACCGTACCGTAAAGGGTTACCTTGGTCCCCCTGGCAAAGGACCGGTCACCGGCAACCGTTGCCGGGATAAACACCGAGACGTTCCGAACCGACAGGATAACGTGGCCGCCGTTTTTTATCACCGTAGCCTGATCGATGGCACCGTCCAGACGCACAAGGCTCCCATCGGCACTCTGGGGCGTATACGGCGAGGCAAACGGCTCTTTTCCCACATACCCGAGTACGAGCTGGGCGGCTATCACGGCAAGGGCTACGCCGCATAACAAGAGGATCGCGACCCGTTCCTGGCGCCCGAGCATACCAGTGGATTGAAACCGGGCATATAAATTACCGACAGGTTGATATGTTAACACTGTTAACACTACAATCATGTATCAGCAAACTTTACCCCCATCCTCAAAGACGGTCCTTGCGATACTCGACACCGGTGGTGCCATGACCCACAAGGATCTGGTACAGAAGAGCCGGCTCGCACCGCGGACGGTGCGCTATGCGCTAAAGAAGCTCAAAGAGCGCCATCTCATCATCGAGAAGTTCAACTTCCGCGATGCACGCCAGATCATCTACCAGAACAGACCGTTAAACAGTACTGAATCGCAGCCGGCGCTTGTATGACCAAACACACCTGCACGCTCATGCACTGTGATAGCATGGTGCGAAACCTCCTGCCCCCGATGAGAGCGGAGATGGTATGCAGGCTCGTAAACAAGCAGGGCCTCAGCCAGAGCGATGCAGCAAAGAGACTGGGCGTCACCCGCGCGGCAGTCTGCCAGTACATGAGTAAGAAGCGGGGATATGGCGCAATCGAACTGTCATCCGAGCTCGATGCAATGATCGACCGCTGGGCGCTTGCCGTTGTCACCGGGGAGAGCGATATCAACCTCTGCGATGTCTGCCAGTGCGCGCTCAAGAAATTCTAAAACAAAGAAGTCCTCACGCCCGTCGTGATGCTATTCCTGTTTTTTTAAAGATGAGCTTAAAGAGCGGCAGCAATCCTTCCCTGCAGTGCACCATCACCGGCGGTGCTTCCGGTAATACAGGACACCAAGAAGCCCGATTACCGCAAGTACGCAGGCAATTTTGAGATAATCTGCGGTTTTCTGCGGCGAGCGCACCGCCGGGCTCCAGTCTGCATCGAAAACCTCTTTGAAGTACCGGGCTACCCCGGGCTGTTCGATAATGACCCCGGTCTCCCGGTTGAACCCGGGTGAATTCGTGTTCCAGTTGATGCTGCTCACGAGCACCGCCCGGTCATCGACAATAACGCCCTTGTTGTGGATCTTCTCAAAGCCGTTTGCCGCGAGATCGACACACCGGGCCTCCAGCGGAAGATGCTCATCCGCCGCGATCCGGTTGATCAGCGCGGCCATCTCATCGTTATCGGCCTCGTCTTCCGTGTTGTACCAGTACGAATCTAGGAGCACCCGTACCTGCACCCCGCGTCGGGAGGCATTGATCGCTGTTGCAAGGTACGGATTGAGCCGGGTCTTTGACTCGTTGGTGATATAGGCCTGCTCGATCTCGATACTATCCTGCGCAGAATTGAGCAGGTCCGTGATCTCACTGCTGGTATCGGGCGCGATAACCGGCGTCACCTGTGCGTCGGAAAACGTTACCGGTAAAAATACCGGGGTATATGCGGATCCGGTACCTACTTCCGGAGATCCCGCACTGCCGTACACCGGTACGATAGCCGGGCCGCGCATGTCCTCAAAGAAAAGGTCACGGAAATACGCAGCTGTTGCCGGATCCTCGATCCAGACGCCCCATCCCCGGTTCCCGGTCTCACCGGTCGGGGGAAACCCGGTATGCCCGAAGTTCTCGCTTGTCACGAGCACGCTCCGGTCGTCGACGACCACGTATTTTGCATGATCGTACCGGTACGGCGCGTGCCCGCCTTCCTCCGCGGCCATCTCAAAGACGGGTATCCCGCTCTGGTTTAACTGCCGGATTGCCGATCTCTCCTCGTCACCGATCCCGCCGACCGGCCCGCCTTCGAGAAGAACCGTTACATCAACGCCCCGCTTCCGGGCGCCGACGAGACTGTCCGTGATATTCGTACTCGTGAGCTCGTAGACATTCACGAGAATCCGGTCCTGCGCGGAATCAACTGCACGGGAGAAGACCGCAAGCGAACTATCCGGGGAGGCAAATGTCGTCACGGTCGCGTTCCGGAATGTTTTCGGGCCACGCCGGGACTGGCCGAGCATGAGCACGCGGGGATCCCAGGTACCGTTTTCAAGGTAATGCACCTGGCCCTGCCGGGGTCTGACATCCCCGGGCCAGGAAATGTTCTGCACGAGCCGGCCGTCCTGGTAAAGCTTCAGCTCGTCCGCAGAATTTGCAAGCCGGAGGTTACCTCCGGAGATCACATCAGGGACCGCAGGGGAGTTGTCCTGCCATTCAAAATCCGGATACTTCCCGTGGGTCTTTTGGTACGCGGGGCCGCTCCGTGCAACCGTGAGCATCCCGTCTATCGTGGTGCCTGCCGGAAACCGAAATCCCCCGTGGTTGTCAGAAACTGCCACACCGTCAAGGGAGCCATGGCCGGCAATGACCACATACTCGTCCGGATCATCGGCCAGATAGGGGTCGGGGCAGAACTCAACGATCTGCACGGCGCTGCACGGGACAACACAGAGAAAGACCAACAGGAGTACCCAGATACAGCGCATGAAAAGCCCCGGCATCTTTCCTTTTATAATCAGGGAATATAACAGTTGGGAGATACCATGCAGGAGGATCGCCACGGCAAAAAAACGGGAGGGCTCGTAGTAAAAGTGGGCGGCAGCCTCGCCCCGCATATCCCGGCAATCGTCCCGGTCCTGCAAGACTCCCCCCGGCCCCTCCTGGTAGTTCCGGGCGGCGGCCTGTTCGCCGATGCAGTCCGCACGTCCGCATGCGCAAACAATGCCGACGCCGCCCACTGGATGGCCTGCGCTGCCATGGACCAGTACGGCTGGCTGATCGCTGCCAACGGGCTGGTGACCACCACGCAGATCGCAGTCCCGGAAACGACCACGGTCCTCCTCCCGTACTGTGCCCTGCGCCGGCACGATCCCCTGCCGCATTCATGGGACGTGACCTCGGACACCATTGCAGCATGGGTGGCAAAAACGGCGGGGTGCGACCTGCTCGTCCTCAAGTCCGTGGACGGGATCGAAACCGGGGGGAACGTGGCGCCCTGCATCGATCGTGCCATCGCCACGGATACCGTGGACCCCTGCTTTATCCCCTTCGTGCTGAACCACCGGATCAGGACCTTTGTCATGAACGGATCCGATGCAGGACGACTTGCCGGGTGGCTGGAGGGAAAAACCGTGCCGGGAACCCGTCTTGGTACAACCTTTTAAAGGTACTAAAAGAGATACTATAGGAATCCTTAAAGGAGCGATATCATGTCAGATAAAAAGTGTACGTCCTGCAGCGCTCCGCTTGCAGAAGAGGGATCAACGGCTTTCGCGTGCCCCTCGTGCGGTGTCGAGATCACCCGGTGCTACCGGTGCAGGGAGCAGAGTATTCCCTACGTCTGCCCGAAATGCGGATTCGGGGGACCGTAAGGCATGGGGAGCGTTGTAGCCATTCTCAGGGTCATGCCGGAATCTCCCGAAGTCGACCTTGAAAAATTAAAAGCCGCGCTCAAAGAGAAGCTGCCCGGCATCAAAGACATCCAGGAAGAACCGATCGGCTTTGGGCTCAAGGCCCTCAAGCTTGCCGTGATCGTCAACGACGCCGGCGGCGAGACCGATGCGCTCGAGGGAAAACTCAGCGCGGTTCCCGGTGTCGAACGGGCAGAGATTATCGAAGTAACCCTGAACTAAAACGAATAGGGATACCAATCCTTATTCCGACCTTTTTCCCCTTTTTAAAAAGTTACTGCCCGGACTTTCCGGAAGGGTTTTTCTTTACTTTTTTCGGTGCAGACGGCTCGTTCTCGCTTTCGAGCTTTGCCATAACCTGCTCGATTGAGGCGCGGATCTTCTCCACGGATTCACGGTATGCAATGACCTCGGATTCATCCAGCCGGATCGTAACCGGGAATGCACCGTTCTTGTTGATCCGGGCGGGAACACCGATACAGACCCCGCCGATCCCGTGGACCTCGCTCTTGACATAGGAAGATACCGTCAGGATCCGGTTCTCATCGCCAAGCACGGTCTTCACGAGCGACGCAATAGCTTCGCCGGGACCGTACACAGTCGAGCCCTTGTTCTTTATGATCTGCTCCCCGCTGGTCTTGACGGACTGGATAAAGTCCTGCACCGGGAGATGGGCAAACGCCGGGAGGTTGGAGATCTTGATTCCCCCGATAGTCGTTGCCGACCAGAGGGGCACCATGCTGTCGCCGTGCTCCCCGATAATACGGGTATGCACTTCGCTGACATGGACCTTAAAATAGGACGCAATGAGCGATTTGAGGCGCATCGAGTCAAGATGCGTGCCCAGGCCAAACACCTGGGTGGGCTTCATGCCTGAATACTTGAGCGCAACGCAGGTCATCACATCGACGGGATTCGTCACCATGAGGATTTTTGAAGACGGTGCAACGGTGCCGATCGTACGGGCGATGGGCGCGATAATCCGCGCATTCCCGTATGCCAGGTCAAGACGGTCCTGACCCGGGCCCCGGGGGGTACCCGCAGTAACCACAACAATGTCTGAACCGGCGATATCCTTGAGATTTGTCGTCCAGGTGACACGGATATTGGTTCCCCGTGCAGCAAAGGAATCGGCGAAATCCTGGGCAATCCCTTTTAAGAACGCTTCACGTCCTTCACGGCCGTAAAGCTGGATCTCATGGATATGGGGGTCGACAGAAACAGCATATGCGGCAAACATTCCCACGTTGCCGGTGGCACCGATAATGGTGACTTTTGACATGATATCACAGGAAACGGGGACGTGTCATCGGTCGACTGTACGTCTCTTCTATCGCCCATGTACTCCTCCTCCGCCCCGTTACCCCATGGGCGCCGGATGTCTGCGGTAAGTCTGCTCCCTTCCGGGCCTGAACCGGTTCCCGCAGCGACAGGTCGCCATTCCCTCCGGAATTTTGATACCTGGCCATCGACCTCATGGGACGAGGTTTCAACGTCAGAATACGAGAGGCTCCAGCAGGTCGTTGCAGCCTTCGTCAAACTTCGCCCCCCGCGTACCGACGGTTTCGGGTTACAAGTGACGCCGAGCCACCCGGGCTAGTCCCCATATCACTTGGGCTGCCGGTCAATAAATCCTTGTCACATTCAGCCCGGAGTACATCGGGGTGGCTGCGTATCAGGAATACTGCCCGGGCCGCTTACGGAACGAACACGGATCCGCCGACCCGGGACTGCCAGTCGCGGAGCAGGGCGGATACGACACCCTGATCCTGCTTGTCGAAGATATCGAGAGCCGTCACGGGCCCGGTATCGCGGGGAATTACGGATACGAGATTCTGAAAATCCCCCTGGTACACCTCAAGAACCTGCCGGCCCCGGGTCTCTGCAACCTTTTCTGGCACCCGCAGGACCGGACAGGCGGCCATCTTTGCATACTGCGCGCAGATCTTCACGTCATCGACCGCAAAATACCTGCGGTTGACGCCGATATTGACCGCAGACCAGAACGCTGCGGCATACCATGCATCGTTCAGGATAACATGCGGAACGCCAAGGCTTGCCGCAGCAAGACCGAGCGTGCCCGGCCCCGAACAGGCATCCACAAAGAGCGGCGCCAGGGGCTTTCCCACGCGGGCAGCAACCGACCGTATCTTGGGATACCCTGCACGCGGGAACTCGACATGGATCACCGACTGCTGCTTGTAAACAACGAGCGTCTGTTCGCCCACCGGGACAAGGTCTGCCCGGACATCGCACCCGGCAAGGAGCGTGTGGGACCGGGGTACCGCACCCGGTTCATGGGAGGCAAGGCCGGGGATCCCGGGCGATGTCTGCACCACACCCTGCACTTCCGGAACTTCAGCAGCGATCCGCCGTGCAGTCTTTTCGGTCACCTTCCCGGACAGCAGGACCAGGGATTTTTCCGGGAGGAACGGGGGCCGGTCCATGGCAAACCCCGGGTGGACGAGCGGCGAACCGACTGCAATAAGCGGGTCGTCCCGGGTGAGATCCCCCTCTTCGCGCATGATCACGTAGAGGTGGGCGAACACCCCGTCGATAAACCGTTTCCCGCAGGAACAGGGTTCGGGATAGGTCAGGACAGGAAGCGGGGCACGCTTGTCAAGCACCTGCATCCGGCAGGAGGGGCAGGGAAAAAACCGCGTGGGGAGTGCTGCGAGCACCTCATGCGCCGGGCGTACACAGTCACCGCCACACACGGGACAGTCCATGGTGCTTGCTATCTTTGCCCTATCATAGATACTTTGCCAAATATACGTTACCGGATTTTTTTTTAAAGGAGCGGGGGCTCCCTGCCCGGCTAAAAAATGGTCCGACCCCCTGCATCGTTTTTTGCGTATTACGACGAAAAATCCGATCATCCCATCCTTATTTTTGTATCCGACCCCCTACAGGGGTACCCCACAACTCTGCAAAAAACGGGTGTCTTACCGAAGAGAAGAATGCATTGCCGGGCGCAACAGCGCATGATGGGGGTCGCGCAGGTACTTAGTAGTTTTACGGATGACATTTGGACAACGGGCCGGACAAAAACGCTAAAATCAGACCGTGCGGTTCCAGTGAGGGGATGAAGAAAAAATGTCAGAATGGGCCTGATGCGATTCGAACGCATGACCGCCCGGTTATGAGCCGGGCGCTCTAACCGGACTGAGCTACAGGCCCAAAAAGCGCCGCCAACAGGACTCGAACCTGTGACATGCTGGTTAACAGCCAGCCACTCTACCAACTGAGTTATGGCGGCATTCAGGGTTTTGTGCCTTAATAGATTCTTTGTAGGGACTTTTAAAGGTAACTAAGAAACAGGCAGGGCGTAACAGGGCGCCTGCCGGCATCCGGGTCCCGGCCAAACGGGCCATCCGGAGTTATTCCCGTATTTTTAGCGTTTTTTCATGGCGTTAAGGAGCCGGATGATATCGTCCAGATCCTCATTGAGGTGCATAAAGAGTTCCCGTGTCTGCTCGGTCGCAACCGCACCGTCCGATGATGCGCGGATATAGCCCAGCTGTTCGAGCACGTGAAGGGAGTACCGGATCCGGTGGGAGGGAAGATCGAGGATCTCGGAGAGCTTCATGATCCCGATCGGCTGGTGCTCGGCAACCGCACGGGCAACCTCGATATGCCGGCTCAAGAGCTCGATCTCGTCCTTCATCTTCCCAAGCATGGTACCTCCCGGAAACGGATCTCCTGTCGGGTATCCTTACTCTTACCTGCACCTCAATGCTCATGAAGCCATGCCTTTGTAGCACGGTACTTCCCGATAAAATTCCAGCTGAGCACCGCGGCAACTACCAGCATGATGACAACCGCGGGGAGCCGGTACGGCTGGGGCGCAAGGAACACAAACAGGATTGCAAGCGCAACCAGCAGGATGATTGCGTTGAGCTGGATAGCCAGCCGGTAAAATTTCCACTTGAACTGCTCTTTTGATTGCTCGTCCATTGCACGTACGTTGATTTCGGGAATAAAAGTACTTGACGTTTCAGCGCGTACTTCTATGGCAATGGATCCACTGGACGCTGCAATGAAGGCGAGCGGGGCGGATGCGTTCGTCCACTACGCTGGCGGAGAGGACGCCGATATGCGCTACCTCACCCGGTTCGTGATGCATGATGCTTTTGTCTTCTATAAGAAGCGCAGGCTTCCGGGAACCATCATTGTCCCCCAGATGGAGGCCGAACGCGCCGGGCGGGAATCCTGCGCTGCCGTGGTCACCCGGACGCAGGCCGGCCTTCCGGATATCGTCAAAAAAGAGAAGGATCCCTGGAAAGCGGCCGCGCGGATGATTGCGGGCCAGACGGGAAAGACCCTCCTTGTCTCGCCCACGCTCCCGGCAGCACTCCTGCGGGCGCTCGAAGAGGAATGCCGTGTCGTGGTCGACAGCGGCACAACAGAGAAGATGCGGGCGAAGAAGACACCGGAGGAGATCCGGCTCATCCGCGCCGTGCAGAAGCGGACTGAAAAAGCAATGGCGCTCGGGATCGGGCTTATCGGCAGTGCAACGACAAAGAAGGGCGTGCTATACCACGACGGCGCGCCGCTCACCTCCGAGATCGTGCGCAACGCTATGCACAAGCAACTCATGGACGAGGGGTGCCGCGCGGTGGAGACGATCATCTCGTGCGGAAATGATACCGCGTTTCCCCATATCATCGGGAGTGGACCGCTGCGCCCCCACGAGCCGATTGTAATAGACATGTTCCCGAAAGACGAGGCAACGGGATACTATGCGGACATGACCCGGACGGTCTCGAAAGGGAAGCCTTCGGGCCGTATCGCCGAGATGTACGAAGCGGTAAAAGAGGCGCAGAAGATAGGGATTGGGAAGATCCGCGCCGGCGTGCCGGGCGCAGAGGCCCACAATGCGGTGGTGGATTACTTTGCGGATCGCGGCTTTGAGAGCGATACCCGGGGATTTATCCACAATCTCGGCCACGGGGTCGGGCTCCAGGTCCACGAGATGCCCACGGTCGGACCTTCCGGCGGGCCTCTCGAAGAGGGGTCCGTGGTAACGGTCGAGCCGGGCCTGTATTATCCCGGCACCGGGGGGATCCGGCTCGAAGATATGGGCGCGGTGCGGGCAAAGAAGTTCGAGGATTTCACAAAGTTTGAGGAGACGCTTGTGCTATGATGAACGATGAGATACTGGATAATTACAAAGCGGCAGGAAAACTGGCAGTAAAGATCCTGCACGAGGGAGTACAGGGTGTCAGGGCGGGTAAATCGTACCTTGAACTCATAGATTCCGTGGAAGACCGTATCCGGGCCGAGGGCGCCGATCTCGCGTTCCCCCTCAATGTCTCCTTAAACGAGGACGCGGCCCACGATACCGCATCTCCCGGGGACGAGCGGGTCTTTGCGAAGGGAGACGTGGTGAAGTTCGACCTCGGCGTGCAGATCGAGGGATACGTTGCGGACACTGCGACAACGGTTGACCTGGGGAACAACTCCCTCCTCCTCGACGCATCCCGCGCTGCCCTCGATGCAGCGATAGCCTGTGTCCGGCCCGGTGTCACGACCGGGGAGATCGGCGCGGCGATCGAACACGAGATCGTGACAAGGGGCTACCGGCCCATTGCCAACCTGACCGGCCACGGCCTCGACCAGTACGTTGCGCACATGGACCCCTCGATCCCCAACATTGCCATCTCCGGCGGTACGGTGCTCGAAGAGGGCATGGCCATTGCAATCGAGCCCTTTGCCACCACCGGCAGCGGGAGGGTCGGGGAGAAGACCCGGGTCGAGATCTATTCGCAGATCTCTGAAAAGCCGGTCCGCACCCCGTCCGCCCGCGGGGTCATGGAGAAGATTCGGGAGCGCCAGGGACTCCCGTTCTCGCGCCGCTGGCTAAACGATAAAAAAGCCGGCCTGGCGCTCATCGGCCTGTGCCGGTCCCAGATCCTGCACGGCTACCCGGTCCTTTCAGATATCCCGGGATCGCTTGTCTCCCAGCACGAGCACACCATGATCGTGACAGAAGACAGCTGTATTGTGACTACCCGATAAGATAGGTATATGTTTTCAGGCGTGAAATAATGAAGGTTACAGCCATGTCCGGAGATAGCGATAGCCTGCGCATCATGGAAGTCCTGCTGACGGCAGAGATTTTTAACCAGAACCCGACGCTCGACCTCAATGATCTGACCCCGGCCTGCCGCGAGATCTTCTGTTCGGGAGACACCAAGACCATCAAGCGCCCCGTGTACGTGAGCGACGGGATGGTCAAGCGCACCCTCGGGATTGCCGATGCACACGAGAAGATCGCCAAAAACCCGTTCGTCTCGTACGAAGATTTCGGCCAGCGCCTGAAGATCACGACGTTAAAACCGGCCGCCGAATGGTTCCTTGCGCAGGGCGGCAAACCCCTTATCGGGGTCAACCCCGCGCTCGCGTTCTTCTTTGAATCCTTCGACAGTACCGGCGTTTCCTATGCCGAGGTCAGGAAAGCAAACCCGCCGTTTGAGGACACCAAGGCAAGCCTCGATCTCAAGATCACCAAGATCATCGGCGAAGACGAGAAGATACGCAACGCGCTCGACCTTGTGATCGTCACAGCCCCCGAAGAGGTCGAGCAGAATATGGAAGACCTGGTCTGTTCGCCGGAACAGCTCGCGGTCATTGCCAAGATCCACCACGCGCTCCACCACCGGGACTTCCTGTGCAAACACCGGATCTACGAGGTGGGAAAGCTCCTCTTTGTCGGCCCGCCCGGTACCGGCAAGACCTCGCTTGCCCTTGCGATGTCCCATTCCATGCACATGCCGGTGCTTGAAGTCCGGCTCTCGATGATCACCTCCCAGTACCTGGGGGAGACCTCGAAGAACATCGACAAGATCTTCGATCTCGCGAAGAAACTCGCGCCATCGATCCTCTTCATCGACGAGTTCGACTTCGTTGCAAAGAGCCGTGTCACCGACGACCACGGGGCAATGAAGCGGGCGGTCAACGCGCTCTTGAAAAATATCGACCGGATCAGCCTGATCCGGAACGGCGTGCTCCTGATCGGCGCCACCAACCACCCTCAGCTCCTCGACGAGGCTGCATGGCGGCGGTTCGACGAGGTCGTGGAATTCTCCCTGCCCGGGGAAGAGATGCGCCGGGAGATCCTCAAAAGCGTAACCTCGTCCATGACCTGCACCTGTGATTACCAGGAGATTGCAGCCATGACCGAAGGGTTCTCGGGGGCGGACATACGCCTCATGATCAAGGAGGCGCTCCTGTCGGCACTCATGGACACGCGCGAGGCCATCAACCGCCAGGACCTCGATAAAGGTATCCGCATGGTCAGGAACCGCGATGCAATCCGGAACCTGAACTGGAAGCAGGAATGAAGTTTGTACTGCTCGGGACCGGGGACGCCATCGGGACACCGAAGATCGGGTGCGACTGCCCCCAGTGTACCCGCGCAAAGAATACAGGTACGGGACGGCTGCGGAGCTCGATCCTGATCGAGAAGGACGGGCACCATATCCTTGTCGATTCAACCCCCGATCTCCGGCAGCAGCTCCTGCGGGCCGGCTCTCCGCACATCGATGCCGTGATCTGGACGCACGGGCATTACGACCACTTCATGGGATTCGGGGAGTTCTACCGGGTCCAGAAGATCCCGCCGGTCTATGCCGCCGAACCGGTGCTCCGGTACTGCGGCGAGACCTTCCGGTTCCTTGATTTCAACCGCATTCCCGTAGTGCCGTACGTGCCGTTTACTCTTTTTGGGATCACCATCACGCCGTTTATCGTAAAACACCCGCCGGCGTATACCTGCGGGTTCCTCTTTGAGGCGGAGGGAAAACGCATCGGGTATACCTCGGATACCAACCGGGACATCCCGCAGCAGAGCCTTGCCCTGCTCGAAGACCTCGACCTGTTGCTTCTGGATGCGATCGTCCCCTCGCACATGACGATCACCAAACACATGAACTATCTCGATGCCTGCACGCTTGCCGAAAGCCTGCATGCAAAACAGTTCCGGTGCATCCACATCAGCCATGTGATGCCGTGGGAATATCCTCACCTGGCCCATGACGGCGAGACGTTCGGGTTTCCTTAAACCGGGTGCCGGGACAGGAGTGGCCCCGGCATACCCGGGCCCACGGCCGTACCTCACCCATACCTTAATAGTTTACAGGTTCCCAAACATAGGTGCATGATTGTAAAGGTACTCGAACTCGAAAAAGATAAGGCACGACTCGTCATCCAGGGAGAGGGTCATACGTTCATGAACACCCTGGTTGAGGAACTCCTGGCCGATCCGGACGTCGATGTCGCAAAATACACCATCGAGTTCCAGTTCTCCGACCCCGTACTGCTCGTGACCACCAAGAGCGCAAAGAAAAACCCCTTAACCCTCGTCAAGAAGGCCTGCAAGAAGATCTCCGGCAACTGCGATACCCTGCTCACGGGCCTTGCAAAACAGAAATAATACTCCCGGAGATACGCATACTTTTTTCCCGCACAGAGTGCGGGTTTCCCTTACATAGTTCCTTTAAAAAAAACGAATCTGTTACGAAAGCTGCCTGCCGGAAGATTGCAGGTTAAAAAAACAGATGCCGGGGTGACCCCGGCGATATTAACGGACTGACCTATTCTGCCCTTTCGGTAAAGACGATCGAACCGGAGATCCGCGAGATTCGGATCTTCACGCTCTGGCCGGGCTTTGCATTTGCCACGTACATGATGTACCGGCCCATCTTGACAACACCGTCGCCACGCTTGGAAAGCGACTGGATCTCGACGTCCATGATCTGCCCTTCTTCAAGGTTCTCAGAAGCCGGCTCGGTCCTCACCTTTCGCTTCCGGACCGGCCTGTGGCCACCGCAGGCATCGCAACGGAGGGTAAGAACCCGGTCATCCTTTACAAGACGCGTATCAGGCTTGCCGCATTCGGAACAGATCACGTAATCGTCGACGTAACTCTTGATGATCATCTTAAAAAGCGAGATCTCGAACTTTCCGTTAAAGATGGCCCGGTTCCCGTCGATCTTGCCCGAGGTTCCCAGCTCGCCGAGGATGTACTTCATCAGGTGGTCCTTGTCGCGACGGACTGTGTCGGCGATTTCGGCAAAATTTTCCAGGATTGTTGTCTTCCCCTCGATGTAGGCCTTTGCCTCAGGAACAACAAAACGTTCCGAGGATTCGGTCTTCTCGGAAATGTGAGAATAGGCCTTTTTTAAAAGGTCGTCATAAGAGTCCGTCATATGTGTATAGTATAAAGGCTACACCGGTGCAAAAGTCTTTCCCAGAAAAAAAGAGACGGTTTGCCGCCGGATGCGGACCGACGTTTTACGGCCGCGCTGCGACTGCTTATCCAAGGTAGGAAGGGACTGCCGCTTTTACGAAACGAACCACATCTGCATTCTTCGTGTCGTCTTCGATATCTTTCTGGTTGATATCCTTAAAGCCGGCAAACTGCATACCCTTTCCTTCGATCCATTTTTTGAAGGTCTCTTCGGCCTTCCCGGGTTTTCCGCCGTGCGTTGCAAAGGCGACGGCGTGCTTCTTCTCGCAGCCGGAAAGGGCGTTAATTGCCGTGTGGATGGCAGGTGTCGGCTTGAACGCCCAGACCGGCGATCCAAAGACAAGCAGATCGTACTCCCGGACATTCAGCTGCGCCGGTTCGATCATTGTTGTGTCCTCGCTCATCGCGGCCTTGCACTGCATAAGGAAGCGGGTGACCCGGGAATGCTCTGCACGATCGGCGATCTCGATAAGCCGGCTGTCGGGGAAGGCGGACGCAATGTGCTGGGCAATGTGCCGGGTATTACCGGTCTCGCTGTGGTAGATGATGCAGATCTTCATGCAGAAATGATAGTACCCGATCCCCAAAAAGATTTCATACAAAACCGGGCGTTTTAGCGGCTTACTTCAGGTAAAAAAGATATGAAGGTTATTTCCTGAACTGGGGCATCATTGCCCGTACTTCCTTGCCGGTCGTTTCAAGGAGGTGTTCTTCGTCGGCCTTGGTGAGGGCGGTAAAGACCGGGCGGTTGACCATATTCTCAAGCATCCATTCCTTTGCAAATTCCCCGCTCTGGATCTCACCGAGGATCTCTTCCATTGCTTCGTATGCCTCAGGCCCGATTACCCGGGGCCCCCGGGTCATGTCGCCGTACTGCGCCGTGTTGCTGACATACTGGCGCATGTTCGTAAGCCCGCCTTCGTAGATCAGGTCGACGATCAGTTTTGTCTCGTGGCAGACCTCTAAATATGCCATCTCGGGCGCATACCCGGCGTCAACGAGGGTCTCAAACCCGGCCTTGATAAGCGAGGAGATACCTCCGCACAGTACTGCCTGTTCGCCAAAGAGATCGGTCTCGGTCTCCTCGCGGAACGTGGTTTCAAGGACAACCGCACGCGTTGCCCCGATACCTTTTGCATATGCGAGCGCGGTCTTGTGGGCCTTACCTGTGTGGTCCTGCTCGATCGCAATAAGGGCAGGCACTCCCTTGCCTTCCTCGTACTGGCGGCGGACCATGAAGCCGGGGCCTTTTGGCGCGACCATGATCACATCGACATTTGCCGGCGGCACGATCTGGCCGAAGTGGATGTTAAAACCGTGCGAGAACATCAGGGTCTTGTTTTCGGTAAGGTGCGGCATGATCTCGTTTTTGTAGACTCCCGACTGGAGTTCATCCGGCAGGAGGATCTGGATGATATCGGCCTTCTTTGCCGCTTCCGCGACCGTCATCACGGTCATGCCGTCTTTGGTTGCCGCATCCCAGCTCTTTCCCTTGCGCAGGCCGATGATAACGTCGAGGCCGCTGTCGCGCAGATTCAGGGACTGGCCGCGTCCCTGTGACCCGTACCCGATCACGGCGATCTTCTTGCCCTTGAGCACCGAGATATCGGCATCGGACTCATAGTATTTTTTCATCATAGTCGATCCCTTGTGATATCGGCAACAAAGCACATAAATATTATATGAAAAAACTAAAGAAGCACACTTGTAAAACCTGCAGGGAAGCGATGACTTATTAAGCACCCAGAAGCGGATAAAACCCCTGAGGAGCCGTTCAGCGGGAAACTCCCCGATGTCCAGGCAACCTCCCCGGACGTCAGGATCAACCTCACACGTGTCGGGGTAAAGAATGTCAAAAAACTCGTTGAGGTCACCCGTCCGGATAAACGGCCGGTGGTCTTTATCTCGAAGTTCGATGTCTACGTGGACCTGCCCGGCAGCCTGAAAGGCGCCAACCTCTCACGGAATTTTGAAGTAATTGACGAGGTTCTCCAGCAGGCAATCGATGGCGAGGTCAACGAGATCGAGAACCTCTGCAGTGCCGTTGCACGCAAGCTGCTCGACCGGCACGAATATGCCGACCGGACCGAGGTGCTCATGCGCAGCGAGTTCATGGTCAAGCGCGAGACCCCGGTCAGCCATACGACCTGCCACGAGGTCGTCAAAGTCCATGCACGGGCGATCGCAAAAAGGACGTTCCGCGAACCGATCGTACGAAAGAGCATCGGGGCGGAGGTCACCGGCATGACCGCCTGTCCCTGCGCCCAGAATATCATGAAGGAGCGTGCGAACCACGTCCTCGAAGGGCTCGGGGTCGATCAGAAGACCATCGATGCGTTCTTTGTCGAGGTCCCCATGGCCACCCACAACCAGCGCGGCAGGGGATTCCTCTGTATCGAGACCGATGACGACCAGCATGTCAACCTGGAAAAGATTATCCAGGTCCTCAAGGAATCCATGAGCGCCGGCATCTACGAACTCCTGAAGCGCGGCGATGAAAGTGCGGTCGTACTTGCCGCGCACAAAAATCCGCGGTTTGTGGAAGACTGCGTGCGGGAGATGGCAAAGAAAGTACTGACCGGATTTTCCTATCTTCCGGGCGATGCGGTCGTTACCATCAAGCAGACCAATGAGGAAAGCATTCACCAGCACGATGCATATGCCGAACGGAGGGCAACGCTCGCAGAACTGCTGGACGAACTCAATGGCGATAAAAACCGTTCCGGATAAAGCGGGGAGGTTTAATAAATCCCCCCATATACAGGCATAAAAAAAACGTGTTTTTTCTTACCGGTCTGCGCTGCTGAAAAAAACAGGCAAATTTTCTTTTGATTCTATTTTAATGGCCGATACACCCGTTATTTCACACGGGCCTTTTCCGCAGATTAAAACAATAAACGTTATAAAAGGGTTCGTTAAAGATAGAGATGAACGTACTTTGTACGGTCAATTATCTCTAGAGATGAGAGATGTATAGAGTAATTTTGTACTGTAATACGAACAACTCAACATAACATGAGGCGATTATATTGTCGAAAGTTGTAGAGATTTCCCCAACCACAAGACACGAGGGACACTCGAAGCTTGTCCTGAAGGTCAACGATGCAGGCATCGTTGAGACAGGCAACTGGTGTTCCATTACTCCGGTGCGGGGAGTTGAGAAACTCGCAGTCGGAAAGACCCCTGAACAGGTACCAAAGATTGCATCCCGCGTCTGTGGTATCTGTCCTATTGCCCACAACCTTGCAGCAACAGAGGCAATGGAGGCATCCATCAAGGTCGAAGTACCTAAGGATGCCAAGATGCTCCGGTACATCCTCCAGATGGCTAACCGGGTGCACAGCATTGCACTGCATGATATCCTGATCCTGCCCGATCTCTATCTCCCGGGCACCGATGTCAAGATCAACCCGTTCTCCCCCGAGGAGCCCGTCCGGTCCGTTGCAAAGCGGATCCAGAGACTCCGTGAGATCGGTCAGACCATCGGCCAGATTGCCGGTGGAGAAGCCATCCACCCGAGCAACACCCGCGTCGGCGGTATGTACATGAACTGCTCGGAGCAGGCAAAGATCAAGATGTACGACCTTGCAAAGGAAGGTCTCGTCCTTGCCCACCAGCAGATGGACTTCATGATCGCAGTCCTGCGCAACTACCAGAAGAGAGACTGGGTCGATGTCGGCGGCATGAAGGTCGCACTGCCCAAGGATCTCGGGTACCACGACCAGGGCTACCTTGCAACCCACCCGTTCTACGGCTGCTCCAGCATGGACGAATGCCCCACCTGGGACATCAACCGGTTCAAGGAAGTCCGGCCCTGGGACTGGTACATGGGCGAGATGGAGATTTCCCTCGAAGAGCCCAAGTACCCCGTTGGCGGAACCACCAAGCTCGGCACCAAGGTCAACCCGCAGATGGAAGCCTGCACCGGCATCCCGATGTACGACGGCGCACCCGTTGAAGTCGGTCCCCGTGCACGTCTTGTCAAGTACAAGAACTTCGACGAGAAGGGCACCATCGGCCAGAACGTTGCCCGTGAGATGGAATACACCGACTCCTTCTACGAGATGATCGACTGCATCGACGCACTTAACCCGAAGGGTAAGGTCGTTGCAGACTACATCCCGAAGGGTGACGGTACCCTCGGCTGGGCTTCCAACGAAGCACCCCGTGGCACGGATGTCCACCTTGCAAAGGTCAAGGACTGGAAGGTCCAGTACTTCTCAATGCTTGTTCCGACAACCTGGAACTTTGCAACCTGCAGCGCAGCACTCACCGGTGCACCCTGGCAGCTCGCCGAGGTCATCATGCGCGGGTACGACCCGTGCGTCTCGTGCGCTACACACATGATCGTAGTCAATGAGGACAACAAGGTAGTCGCCCAGAAACTCATCCAGCAGTGAGCGTACACACAATCATGCTGTATCCGGAGATTGTAATCGCAGGGTGTGGAAACCCCCTGTTTGCAGACGATGGCTTTGGTCCGGCAGTCATTGAGGAGTTGCAGAAACTCACACTTCCCGACAATGTAAAAGTAGTGGATGCAGGCCTTGGCGGCCCGCACTTTATTTTTACGCTGCTCGACCCGGAAGTGACCAAAAAACTCGTGATTGTCGATATCGCTGACTACGGCGCAGAGCCGGGATCGATCACCAAGCTGCGTGTCGAGGACCTGCCCCCGGGCAGTTACCGCGATGCACACTCGTGGGATCTCGCAGAGCCGCTCCAGCGGATCAAGGACAAAATCGATATTATCGTCATCGGATGCCAGCCTGCACGTGTCACCGATCCCGAAATGGAGATCGGGCTCTCGGATGAAGTTTCAAAGGCAATTCCCAAAACGGTACGGATAGTACTGGAAACAATAGGTGTTGATTATGGGACTGCTATCAAGTGTCTTCAAGAAGAACGCCAGCGAGGCTCCGCAGAAACCTGCGGCACCTGCAAAAACAGCTGACGTAGCACAAAAAGTGGAAACAACTAACAAGGAGGTTAAGCCTGTGGTAGACAAGATTTCAGTGGGCTATACGCACCTGAGCGGATGCACCGGTTGCACGGTTGCACTCGCAGACAACTACGGCGGACTATTAACACTCCTCGACCGGTATGTCGACCTGAAATACCACCTTACGCTTGCCGATGTCCGGCACATCCAACAGGTCGATGTCGCAATTGTCGAGGGTTCCGTCTGTATCCAGGATAAACTTGCAGTTGAGGAGATCAAGGAAACCAGGGAAAAGGCAGCAGTGGTCGTCGCACTCGGCGGCTGTGCCTGCTACGGTAACATTACCCGGTTCTCCCGCGGCGGCCAGCAGAACCAGCCGGCGCACGAGTCCTACCTGCCGATCGGCGACCTTATCAAGGTCGATGTGTACATCCCCGGATGCGCCCCGACCCCGCAGATGATCAGGAATGTCTGTGTCATGGCATACCTGCTCCTCAAGGGAACAAAGGAACAAAAAGAGCTCGCAACCAAGTTCCTGACCCCGCTCATGAACATGGCAGCAAAGGGAACCAGCGCATGCTTCTGCGAACTGATGACCGAAGTCATCAACCAGGGCCTGTGCATGGGATGCGGAAGCTGTGCGGCAGCATGCCCGGTCCGTGCAATCACCATGGAATTCGGCAAGCCCAACGGCGAACGCGACCTGTGCATCAAATGCGGTGCCTGCTATTCCCAGTGCCCGAGAGGCTTCTTCAACACTGATGTCATCAGTGAGTATGAGGCGATCAACGAGGCCATTATGGCGGCTCTTCAGTGAGGGTGATTGACATGGGAGCAGAACTCGGTAAATACAAATCAGTTGTTGCAGCACGCAGCGCCGACAAGGAGATCCTCAAGGGAGCACAGGACGGCGGTATCGTTACCTCGCTCTTTGCATATGCACTCGATGAGGGCATCATTGACGGAGCCATTGTAGCAGGATCCTACGAAGAAGATCCAAACGTCGAGAGCACGGCCAGCCAGAACCACCACTGGAGACCCAAGCCGATCGTAGCCACTACAAAGGCAGAACTGCTCGCGGCACGCGGCACCAAGTACAACATCAGCCCGAACGTTTCCTTAATCAAGGAAGCAACCCGCAGCTACGGTCTGGACAAGGTCGGTATCGTTGGCACACCGTGCCAGATGCAGGCAGTAAGGAAGGGGCAGCTGTACCCGTTCGGCTGGAGAGATGTTGAGTCCAGCATCGCTCTTGCAGTCGGTATCTTCTGCATGGAGAACTTCCCGTACCAGAGCATCCTCCAGCTCGTGGAAGACCACGCAGCAATGAAGCTCGAGTCCGTCAAGAAGATGGAGATCGGGAAGGGCAAGTTCTGGGTCTACGGCAAGCGCGGACAGGTCGTTCAGCTGCCGCTCAAGGTTACCCACAAGTACGAGCAGCCCGGCTGCCACGTCTGTATGGACTATGTGGCAAACCTCGCTGATATCTCGACCGGTTCCGTTGGCAGCCCCGACGGCTGGAGCACGGTCTTCGTTCGCTCGAAGATCGGTGACTCGGTCTGGGCAAAGGCAATGGCCGCTGGTGTCTTCGAGACCCAGCCCATCGAGAAGGTCAAGCCCGGCCTTGAACTCGTGAGCAAGCTCGCAAACGAGAAGATCACGAAGAACAAGAACACACTCGAAGCCAGGAAGACCTTCGGTGTGGGCAAGGCTCTCCGGAACCCCTACATCTAAACCTTTTTTTTCTAGATTGACCCTTCACACGTGGGCAGAATCATTACTCTCTAAAAATATAGCAGGACCTCCGTTAGCTCCCGATAACGATTCGGATGACTAGCTAAACAGCCTTCACTTAGGGCATCTTCTATTCTTGCCATTGGGAAGCAACCCAGTATTTTGGGGTAGCCCAGATATACGGAAATTCGCTGTATGTGATTATGGAGGGGTCGGGGGGGTGGCAGTTCTGCTCATACACCCCGATTTTATTAAACCATTTATTCTCAAACGTCAGATTGCCATCAGTGGCATTGTAATAATCGCGGGTATGTGCACACCACGGATCGTAATAATAGGATCCGTTGGGGAGTTCAAGTTCCACCCATTGGTGTGCGTCAGTCATTACAATATGAGATTCTATACCCGATTGTTGTGCCATAAATGCAAATAATTCGGAATATTCCCGACATTCCCCGATTTTATTATATGCAATCCAATAAGGATCGTCAGCATAATACGTGCCGTTCGGTGTCATCTGGGGATAGAGCATATTATCATAATAAGGGCTTGCTTTCATCCGGGAGGGATTACTGATAAGGTATGTGTAACTACAGGTGCGATCAGTACAGGCAAATGCCGATATATTATCATCGGGTTCTACCCAGTCGGTCATCTCCCAGGTAAATATTTCGTCAAGTTTTCCTTTTGTGTCGGAAATGTTTTGGACTTTTGCCAGCTCGGCCGAAATTCGGTCTTTTCCCTGAGGGTAGATCGTTTCTCCATACTGGGCATTAACTTCATCATTAAGGAGAATTGTTTCATCGGCGTCACTTCTTTCCAGGGCAATCGTATCAGCGGCCCGGGGGTCAAGAGCAGGGAACGGATTCAGATGAGGGAATACAAAAATAACCCCCACAGAGGAAACAAACCCCACGGTAATGAAGAGAAGAATTACCAATACGATCTTCCGGATCTTTCTGTGAGTATCTATTCCTTTTTTCTTCGTAACTTAACACCCGCACGCAGATTGATCAAGAGATTACTCTATTGTGGAGACAATCCCACATATAATGTTAGCACAACATTACATTAAGTAATCTTTTGAATACATAAAAGAAAATAATTTTGGAGTATATTTCTTATCCCCAACCAATTTGCTCGCAAGTGAATCTGATTTAATGAGTCGGAGAATAAAACCGGAGATTGAGCTTCGTTGGGCTGTATATCAGAGACCCCAGTTCTTGATCTCCTTAATCGAGGCCCCGGGCGAGAGATGGGAAAAGAACCCGTTTACTGCCCCGTGCAGGGCAGCTTCCTTTGACGGGTAGCCCGAAAGATCGCGGACATGCTCTTTTGCTCCTTTCTCCCGTACGGCAAGGCTGGCAATGCCGTAATACACGGTACCTATCCGTATTACCTTGATTTTGAGGGGCACTTCGACATCCTTTACCCGGATCTCGTACATCCCCACGAGTTCCCGCACCTGGATAATGTCCGGGAACTGTTTCTGTAAGGGGTCTTCCTCTGTCACATTCTCTAGGTTGCCTGCCCGGACAAAAAAAAGAATCCCCTGATTGGATCCTGACAGGATCACCCGGAATACCAAGGGCCGGATCCGGCATGTTTGGGTGCCGGAACTGCTGATAAACTGCCGGGAGGTGTACACAAAATGGAACCGGATCGTTCCCGCCACCCGGTTTTGAGGGTCGCGTACAACGACGGAAAATGAAGATACAGGAAAAGATGCGGACGACGGATCCGCAGACTTTATGTTTCTCCCTATTTTATTCACTAGAGAGTACATGGCAAAAAAATGCGGAAACTGCGGCGCCCCCGCTCCCGATACAAATTCCAAGTTCTGCGACCTGTGCGGTGCGCCGCTCGCGGACGAAGAGCAGTCAAACCCGCAGGGCCTGCCGGTCTGCCCGGTCTGCGGTGCGGTGGTTTCAGACAAGATTGCGCAGTTCTGCGATGTATGCGGAGCCCCGCTGGCAAAACCGATCTGCCCGGTCTGCCGCAACATAGCGCCATCCTATCATTCCAAGTTCTGCAGCCGCTGCGGGGCAGCGTTTGTTCCTGCAGCCCCGCCAAGGACACGGACGGTACCGGCTGCCGGCTATGAACCGGAACCCGAACCGGTCAAAGTCAAGACACGAAAAGAGCCCCTGCCTGTTGCAGAACCTTCTGCCGACGAGTGGGATCCCTGGACCGATGGCGATCCCACGTACGATGTCTCGGCACCGCTGCCGCCGCAGAACCAGCAGAAGACCGATCTCCAGCGCATGAGCGAGGGGATGACACCGGCCGTGCGCCGCCCCGCTGCGGCAAACCAGCTGGATATGGTCCAGATGGCCGAACCACGGAAAAAGTATTCCCACCTGCCACTTATTGCTGACGAACTCCAGGCAGATCTTAACCGCCGTGCTGCTGACATGCCCCTACCCAGGGAAGACAACGGACAACCGGCGCAGAGTAAACAGGGTAAAAAGAAGGGGCTGTTCCATAAGTAAGTAGTCCCGCGGGAACCGGGCACTTCTTTTTTAGCGGATTACCTTATGCGAAGTAGTCCACCACGTTGTGGAAGATCCGCATGTTGAGGGATTCGGGATCGGCCCGTTCACCGCTCCGCCGCATCTGTTCCTTTACGAGCGGCCAGTTATAGAGATTCGTGAACTCCATTGCCCGCTCCGGGTGCGGCATCATCCCGAGCACTTTCCCGTCCGCTGACGTGATCCCGGCGATATCCTCGACCGAGCCGTTCGGGTTGTAGGGGTACTCCCCGCCGGCAGGACTCAAATCCTCGCGGCAGTAGGTGAACGCGATCTGGTGCTGCTTTTTGATCCGCTGTAAGGTCGCGGGGGAGCACGAAAGGTTGCCTTCCCCGTGCGAGACCGGGCAGTACAGTTTCACGATCCCGTGCGTCCAGATGTTCTCGGCCGCCGGTTTGAGCGTGACGAACCGGCATTCGAGCCTTCCTACCCGGTTGGGCATGAGGGCAATATCCCGGGAATAGGTTTTGTCAAATGCCGGAACCAGGCCGAGGTTTGCAAGGATCTGGAACCCGTTGCAGATCCCAAGGACCAGGTTGTCCCCGTCAAGGAACTCCATGAGCTCTTCCCAGAGGTTGTTTTTTACCCGGTTGGCATACGCATTGCCCGCTCCCGTATCGTCGCCGTACGAGAACCCGCCGGGGAAGACGAGGAGCCGGTAACCGGACAAACGCTCCCGGCCCGCGATCAGGTCGTTGATGTGCACGATCTCCGATGCCATCCCGGCCCGGCGGAGGGCTTCCTGTGTTTCCATCTCGGAGTTGATCCCGTACCCGCTCAGGATCAGGGCCCGATCTTCAATGAGGGGCCGCGAGGATTTGGGTAAAGTGGGCGTCATGGTCAGAACCCCCCGAATGCTGCCGTGTAGGCTTTTTCAAGGGCGGCGATCTCCTGTTCAACGAGAAGTGTCTCCCCGGTGATCCGCAGCCGGCTGCCGCCAGCCATCCCGAGCAGCAGGGCATCGGCGCCAAGAGCCTGCTCGAATGCCCGCTTGTGGTCCGGTGCAATGGTCACCACGAACCGGCCGGGCGTTTCGGCAAAGAGGAAACTATCGGGCCGGACCTTTGACGGGATCGTAATGTCCATCCCGAGCAGGCCGCCGACTGCGACCTTTGCAAGGGCGGTGCCAAGACCGCCCCGTCCCACCGGGAACGCCGATGCAACAAGCTCGTGGCTGATCGCGTCGTGCAGCTTTTTGTACCGGGCCTTTGCCGCTTCGGTATCAAGCGCCGGGACAACGCCGCCGGAAAGACCGCACAGGGCGTGATACTCGGAGCCGCCAAGCTCCGACCCGGTTGCACCGATCACGTAGACAAGGTCACCGGCGATCTTGGCATCGAGCGAGACCGCTTTTCCCGCGTCCGGGTGGACGCCGATGGACGAGATGAGGAGCGTTGGCGGGACGGATACTTTTACCCGGTTGTTTTCTGCATCATAGCCCGAGAAATCATTGAACATGCTGTCTTTGCCGGAGATGAACGGCGTCCCGAATGCTTTTGCATAATCGTAACACCCTCTCGCTGCTTCCTTGAGCTGCCACAGCCGGCCCGGTTCATCGGAAGAGCACCAGCAGAAGTTGTCGAGGAGGGCGATGTTGTCCGGGGGGACGCCGAGCGCAACAAGCCCGCGGATGGCGGCATCGATCGAGGCTGCTGCCATCCGGTACGGGTCGATCTCGGAGTACGAGGGAAAGAGCGCCTGCGAGAGGCCGACGGCCTTTTTGGAGCCCGGCACAACTTTGGTGAGCGTTGCAGCGGACTGCACCCGGCCCTTCCCCTGCACCGGCCCGAGCACGTGGCCGCCCTGCACGGTGTGGTCGTACTGGACGGTGACAAACTCGGTCGAGCAGATATTCTTCCGGCCAAGCATCGCAACGAGCGTTTCATCGAGCCGGGCCGGGCAGGAAAATGCCGGCTCTGCCGCATCTGCTTCCTGCGGCGCCGTGGTAAGGTGTTTCTTTGGCAGGCCGTCGTGCAGGAAGGCAAGGTCGACATCCATCACGGTTTTCCTGTTGTACTCAACCACGCAGCGGCCGGTGCCCGTGAACTCGCCGATCACGGTTGCCTCGACGCCCCGGCGCTGCATGAGTTCCAAAAACTCAGCCAGTTTCTCCGGAGGGACGGCGAGCGTCATGCGTTCCTGCGACTCGGAGATCCAGATCTCCCACGGTGCCATGCCGGGGTATTTTAAGGGGACTTTTTCAAGGTCAACGCGGCAGCCGTTGCACTCCTTTGCCATCTCCGCCACCGAGCAGGAAAGCCCTCCGGCCCCGTCGTCCGTGATGCTCCGGTACAGCCCGCGGTCCCGGGCCTCCTTCACGAGCACGTCCGAGAACTTCTTCTGCGTGATCGGGTCGCCGATCTGGACCGCTGTCACGGGGCTGTTCGGATCGAGCGCTTCTGACGAGAACGTGGCGCCGTGGATCCCGTCCTTTCCCACCCGGCCGCCGACCATCACGATGAGGTCTCCCGGTTCCGCTTTCTTCTCGTACAGGGGTTTCTCCCCGAGGTTTCTCGGCATCACGCCGACCGTGCCGGCAAAGACAAGCGGTTTTCCCGCGTACCGGTTGTCGAAGTAGCAGAAGCCCTGCGGTGTCGGGATCCCCGAGCAGTTCCCGCCCGTGCCAACGCCCCGCACAACGCCGTCGAAGATCTGCCGGGGCGAGAGCACCGGGTTCATCTTATCTTTTCCCCGGAAAAGCTGCGGGTCCGTAGCCGGGTCGCCCACGCAGAACCCGTAGATGTTGATGCACGGTTTTGCCCCGAGGCCAAAGCCGATCGTGTCACGGTTCACGCCCACGATCCCCGTGAGCGCCCCGCCGAACGGATCAAGGGCCGAGGGAGAGTTGTGGGTCTCGACCTTGTGGGTCACGATGTACTCGTCGTCAAAGACAATCGCGCCGGAGTTATCGGTAAAGACCGTGACGCAGATGTCTTTCTCGCCCTTCTCTTTTCGTATCTCGTTTGTCGCGGCCTGGATGTACGTCTTGTAGAGCCCACGCGGGACATCGTCGTCCATTGCCGAGGCAAAGATCGTGTGCTTGCAGTGCTCGCTCCAGGTCTGGGCAAGGGATTCGAGCTCCACATCGGTCGGATTTCTCCCCTGCGTTTTGAAATAGTCGCGGATGGCGTGGAGCTGGTCGAGGTCAAGCGCGAGCGGCCCGCGGCGCTGCCCGGTTGCCGGGTCGGCGATCCCTTCTTTTCCAATCTTCGCAAGCTCAGCGTCGGGGATATCGAGATCCACCGTTCCCGCAGTCTGCTCTTCCGAGAGCCGGACCCGGGGGACGACCGGGTCCATCCCCTTCTCCCCGTACTCCTGCCGGGTCTTCGTGCTCACCCGGTTGATGAGGGGGTTTGCGAGCAGGGAGGCAAGACGGGCAACCTCTTCCTGGGAAAGCCTGCCCCGGGCAAGGTAGAGCTGCGAGGCGGCCACGATCTCGCCTTTTGCAAACGGGACCTCCAGATAATCCTCGATTGTCTGTCGTGCGGTCGTGCCCACGTTATCGGTCACGCCCGGCAAAAACCCGACCTCGATCGCATATTCGAACAGGGCGTGAGTTGCTTCGTCCACCACAAAGTCCTGCACCACGGGGTTGGAGAGCCGGGCGCCGATCTCATTAAGGGAGTCCGTGTCTATATCCCGGCCTTCGGTTGCAATCGTGTACACATCCACGAGGGAAAGCGATTCAACCGGGATGCCGATGGCCCGTACCCGTTCGGTCCGGGTCTTCTCCCGGGGATCGTTTTTATAGTGAACTTCTATGCGGTGGACAAAAGAAGCCATGCGTACTGGTGTGGCGTAAAAGAAGAAAATAGGTATCGTCCCGGCCATCCCTCCAGGAAGAGGGGAGAGGCCGGATTATTCGCGGTGGTGCGTTACCGTGATCGGCTCGATCATTGCGCTGATGGTAAAATCGAACGGCACAACGTCCATCCAGCCGGCCCGGGCAAACATGTCCTGGAAACAGACGCCCACAACTTTTGACTCCGGATGGCGTTCTGCAAGGTCACGGACCAGCTCCTTTGTGGTCGGCATCAGCGGCATGGCAAGCCCGCCCATAATAACGATCACTTTCGGGGAGACCTCTGATACCTCTGCACGCGGTCCCGCGGCCTGCATCCCGACATCCGGGACATCGGTGATCGCCCGGGCTTTGGTCTCGTCAAGGAGCGGGACAAAGACCTGCGAAAGGTGCAGGCCCCGGATCCCGATCGCGAGCAGTTCGACAAACGGGGTGCAGGTCCCTACGCACCCGTAATAGACGACCTGGTCGCCTTTAACGAGGCCGAGGCTGGTCATGTATTCCTTGTACGGCCGGATGATCCCGGTAACCCCGCGGAGGGCTTCCTTCTCTGCCATGATAATCTACCATCGGACAATGTGCCTATTATACATTCCGAAAACCGTGCTGCCGGGCTTTGTCACCGGAACCGGTCGTCCGACCGGGTCACTTTCGCATTCTCTGCAACGTGCTCGAACCACCCGCAGCAGGAATCGGGGTACGCGTCAAAGGACGGGACATAGGGTTTGAGGTCGAGGAGCGGCGTCCCGTCGAGCACATCCACGTCCTCGATGGAGATCGTGCAGCCGTCCACCCCGGTGAGCCGCACGACCGAGAGACCGATGGCATTTGGCCGTTTTGGCGACCGGGTGGCAAAGATCCCGTGGGGAGCCGGGTCCAGAAACGGCGTGACCGTGAGGCTGTAGCCCGAGCAGCGGTGCAGCGCGTAGATCAGGATCACGCGGGAGAATGCCGCAAGGTCAGAGAGCCCTTCGCGGAGATCTTCGCGGATCTCGATCGTGCCCCGGACGCCCCGGGCGCCGACCGGCTGGATGGGCATGCCGGCGATATCGGTAAACGGCGAGTGGATCGTGCCGATGGGCGTGTAGGAATACGCGGGCCCGGGCTCGTGCTTCATGCGTTGTTATGGGCGGCCGGATCCGATAAAACCCGATATGCGAAACCCGAACTAGATTAGGAATGACGATCAACGCACATATACGATAAGGAGCGGCCATGGCAGCGAGAACAAAGGACGTACCGGAGAGCCTCACCATCCTCAACGAAGACGTCTTTGCCACCAGGAAGATCCGGACAAAGAGCATTGATCTCGTTGTCACTTCGCCGCCCTACAACGTGGACATCCAGTACAACAGCCACAACGACGGGGTTTCCTATGCGGATTACCTGGAGTTTTCCCGCCGCTGGATGAAGCGCTGCCACGGCTGGCTCAAAACCGACGGCCGGTTCTGCCTCAACATTCCCCTTGACAAGAACAAGGACGGCCAGCAGAGCGTAGGTGCCGATCTCACCACGATTGCAAAAGAGTGCGGCTTTTCCTACCATTCGACCATTGTCTGGAACGAGGGGAACATCTCGCGCCGGACCGCGTGGGGCTCGTGGCTCTCGGCTTCGGCCCCTTATGTGATCGCGCCGGTCGAGCTCGTCGTGGTGCTCTACAGGGATTCGTGGAAGAAGACGAGCGGGTCCGGCGAGTCCGACATAACAAGGGAGGAGTTCATGGCCTGGACGAACGGCCTCTGGACATTTAACGGCGAGAAGAAGAGCCGGATCGGCCACCCGGCGCCGTTCCCGGTCGAGCTTCCGATGCGCTGTATGAAACTCTTCTCGTTTGTCGGCGACACGGTGCTCGATCCTTTCATGGGCAGCGGGAGCACGCTTGTTGCCGCTTCACGGTGCGGGCGTAAGGCGATCGGGATCGAGATCGATCCGCGGTACTGCGAGATTGCCCGGGGCCGGATTGCGGGAGAAGGGAGAAGGGAATAACCGGCGGGAAACCCTGAAATTCGCCGACTACTTTTTCCAAACACGCAAAAAAAAATTACAATACCCCCCGCTTCAGGGCCCCTCGCGGGGCGCGGCGGGGCGAGTGCGGTTATCCCTTCCCTGATCCGCCGCGGGGGCGCCCCTTCGGGGGCGGCGGCACTCCTCGCTTGTTGGGGGTATGGGGACATCAGCCCCCATCTTTTTGATCCCGGCCCCAAACTACGGGCGCTCAGTCCCGGCCCGGCCGGACTTTTCCGGAAAATGTCCGGCACAGCAGCTGAAGATTTCCAAAAAAGTCTGATGACATTATCGAACTTTTGTAAAAAAGTCGGCAAGGTTCGTGAAGATTTTTAAAAAAAGTCCGGTAAAGTTACCGGACATTTCCAAAAAAATCCGGGGTTCGTGAAGATCCGTTTACGTCTGGACCTTCAGGCTGCCCTGCCGGATGTCCAAAAAAAGTCCGGCAAAGTTGCCGGACTTTCTAAAAAAAGTTCAGCGGGGTTGTCAGGCTTTTGTAAAAAAGTCCGGCAACGTTGGCGAAGATTCCAAAAAAAGTTCAATGACGTTACCGGTCTTTTCAAAAAAAGTTCGCGAAGGTTACGAAACATTCCGGAAAAAATCCCCTCCAACAACCAAACATCCCCCCATTTTCACCACCCCCGCAAATCCAAGCCCATAATACACCCCATTTTGAAAAATACGCCGATTTTGAGCCCCATATAATACCCTTTGCAGCCCCGTATCCGCGTTCTGGCAGCCTTCGTTTTTCGGATCGTAAAAGTGCCCATCTGGCAGGAGAACTGCCAAAAGAACCCCTTTATCGAGTCCGTTTTATTTTGTCCGTTTTCAAAAATAAGCCCGATTTGAGGAGATTTTTAAACGGAGCCCGATACGGGCTCCGTTTGGGCGGATCAAGGGGTAATCGGAGCCCAAAATGAGCCCGGATTGGACTCATGGGACTGGCTGAATATGTGGTATCCTATACCCTGAACAGGGTTGCCGTTTTCGGAGCGACTCCAGGCTCGGCCCCATTGCCGGCCGGGCTGCCGCTTGCGCGTGCATCAAAATTTTCATTTTTTGTCAGAGACACTCAGAGCCCGATCCATTCACGGGCAGCTGAAAAAAAGTAAAAATTAAATTATACCGTGGCCGGTGTGCCGGTCGCGGTCGGGGTTCCCTTTGCCTTCTTTACCTTGGCTTCATGGTACCCCTTCACAATCTCTGCAAACTGCGTATCGAGCGCCTTTACCTGTGCGTTGACGGTCTTTAAAGCTGCGGCGTCATCTGCGTCAAGGGCGCTTTTGAGCTGGTCGCGTTCGGCGATCCTCTGGGTAAGGACGGCCTGTGCCTGCGTGACATCGGTGCCTTTGGCGGTAAGGTTCGCAAGCTCGCCCTGCATCCGCGAGGTCTCCTTGTCAAACGCGGTAAGCCGGGCGGTCTCGCGGCCCGACCAGGCATCGGTCTTTACCGCTGCGGCAAACTGCTTGTCAAGCGCAGCGAGCTGTTCGTTTGCAGCTTTTACGGCTTTCTCATCGTGGCTGGCGAGCGCCGTTGAGAGTGCGGCACCCGCCTCCTTGATCTGCGCTTCCAGGGACTGAGCCTGCGTTACATCGACACCTTTAGCCGAGAGGTTTGCAATTGTCGCGGTGCGGCGTGCATCGTTTGCAGTAAACTCGTTCATACGGTTGGTTGTCCGGGCCGTCCACCAGGCATTCTCAAAGGGCGTAATCGTCCCGGCCCGGGCCGTCACCGATGCTTTTATGGCCGCCGCAAGGGCTTTTTCCGTGCCGTTGTACTGCTTAACTTCGGTTCTTGCAGCGGACGTAAAGTCCGTGCCGGCCGTACGCATCTGCGTCTCTGCGTCGTGGATCTGCTCACAGGTGTTCATCTCCTGCACCGATGAAACGATGCCGGTATACTGCGATTGTGCTGCTGACAGCCGGCCGGTCTCGACACCGTTGCTGATGGTGCCGATGTACCCGATCGCGCCGTCCATACGTGCCTCGGTCTTTTCCCCTGCATAGGCCACGTACGCTTTCATTGCTGCAATGTGCTCAGGCGAATCCTTGTACAAGGTCCCGTTGACGGGCGCTGCGGAAGCCGGGAGCATGACTGTCCCGAGCAGGCAGACCAGGCAAAGGATCCGGAGAATGGTGGTTTTGTATTGAGTCATGGTTCTCACCAACCGGCTCGTGCCGGAGTGATGGTCCCGCATATTCCGGGACACATCCTTATCCAAGCGTTTGCCGGGGCCGTGGTATATATTTCCGGGATTGTCCGGGTAGGGTGTTCGAACCGCCGGGTTCGTTCATCAAAACAACCGTTTCATGCTGCCCGGGGGGTCCCGGCACCATTTGCCGACAAGAAAGGCTGTATACCCTCCCGCAAAATAGAATAAATTATGCAGTACACAATCGTTCTCGAACCCGATGACTGCGGCGGCTTTACCGCCCGGTGTGTCGAGCTCCCGGGAACCTTCTGCCAGGGTGCGAACAAGGGAGAAGCGCTCGACCGGCTCCGTGAAGCGATCGGGCAGGTACAGCAGGCCCAGCAGGCCGACCTGCACCGCACGATCCAGTCCCTCACATCCGAGATCATCAGGATCGAAGTAGCCGACGCTGCGTAACCCTCCTTGTTTTCGCACCAGCGCGGGGATTACCCCCGGATAATTTTATAAAATTTTTTCCAGGATTTCACCGGCATCGTGCACGTAGCGCGTGCATGTGACCCGGAACAGGTTGTTCTCTTTAACAAGCGCAAGCTCTTTTGGATCGGACAGGTTGTGGCCTAAAAGGTCCGTACAGCTGACCGCGTGGTTCCGGCGCAGAAATTCGGTAATAAACTCGTTTGCAACCGCGTACGTCTTTGCCTTTGCCCCGGGATCGCTGGCATCGGTCATGCCGTACTTCATCCCGATCACCATGAGCGCTCCCGTCACCGCCCCGCAGGTGCCGCCCGTGTGCGACATCCCCCCGCCAAAGCCGCAGGAGAGCCGGAGCGCTTTTTCCTTCTCGATCCCGAAATCTTCCGCAAATGCGGCTGCAACCGCCTGCGCACATGAGTACCCTTCGGAGAAGATTGCCGCCGCTTCATCGGCCCGTGTCAGTGTCATAGTACCGGAATTATCCCTGCAAACGGATAATCTGTGCGGGGACGTACCGGCTGCGGTTGCCGGGCGGTGTCATACCCTTTTTTGGTCCGGCGGCCAAAACGGTACTACACGCGAAAAGAGCGGGCCATACCATGACATTTACCTTTGCAAGGAGGATCGGGCACGCACCGGCATCGTTCCTGGGGGAACTCTTCAGGGTCTCCTCCGATCCCTCGATCATCTCGTTTGCCGGGGGACTTCCCTCGTCCGCACTGATCGATACCACCGGGATCGCACAGGCTGCCCATGATGTTCTCGAAAACGACCCGAAGACCGCCCTCCAGTACTCCACCACCGACGGCTACCTCCCGCTGCGGCAGTACATCGCGGACCGGTACAAAAAAAGGCTCGGCCTTCCGGCAACCGCAGACGAGATCCAGATCGTAAACGGCTCCCAGCAGTGCCTCGACCTGATTGCAAAAATATTCCTTGACCCCGGCGACCGGGTCGGCATGGAGCGGCCGGGCTACCTTGGCGCAATCGAGGCCTTCTCGCTCTACGAACCGGTGTTTGCCGCGGTGCCGCTCGACACCGAGGGCCCGGACCCTGCCGCGTTCGAAGCCATGCAGAACGCCGGGCCGGTCAGGTTCTTCTACGGCATCCCCAACTCCCAGAACCCCTCGGGCTGCACGTACTCGCAGGACCGGCGAAAAGCGATCGCGGAATGCCTTTCGGGCACGGACACGGTCTTTTATGAGGACGACGCGTTCGGGGAGCTCTTCTTCGATGCAAAGCCGCGCCTGCCCGTGAAACGCTATCTCCCGGACCAGTCCGTCATGTCGGGATCGTTCTCGAAGATCACGGCGCCCGGCATGCGGATCGGGTGGATCTATGCCCCAAAAGAGATCCTCGCCGCGTTCAATACCGTAAAACAGGCAGCGGACCTCCACTCGAACTTCCTCTGCCAGCAGATCCTCGCCCGGTATCTTGCAACAACCGACCTCGACGCCCACATCAGAAAGATCGTCGGCGTCTATGCCCGGCAGTGCCGGCTCATGTGCGATCTCTTCGACGACCTCATGCCGGCGCTCTCCCATACCACACCCGAGGGCGGGATGTTTCTGACCGCAACCCTTCCCCGGGGGATGGATGCAATGGACGTCTTCCGCGAAGGAGTTGCCCACAAGGTCGCGGTGCTGCCCGGCATGCCCTTCTTTGTGGACGGTGGCGGGGCGGACACGATCCGGCTCAACTTCTCCAGTTCTTCCGAAGAGACAATCACGGAAGGCATGCACCGCCTCGCCGGGGTTGTCAATCGCGCACAATAGGGACCACCTCCTGCCACGGTCCCGGCCGGTTCTGCCGTAACACACCCTATTTTTTTATATAGCTGGATCTGCCAGTCTATATTACAGGAAGAGATAGTGTTGACAAAGAACCTGATCGTACTTGTGCCCGTACTGGCACTCTGCCTTGTCGCGCTGGTCCCCCTGGCGGCATGTGCCGGTTCAGCCGGCTCCATCCCGCTCGAACCGGGCCCGGTGATCATCGACACCACCAAAGTTACCACGGAGCCCACGCTGCTCCCGACTCTGACCGAACCAACGACCGAAAGAACGACCGAGCCGACAACGGAAAGGACCACGGTCCCGACCACCGAACCGCTGACTCCCATCGGCGGCGGCCAGGGCTGGATCGATGTCCACTGCAATGTGGACGGCGCTTCGGTTTACTTTAACGGCAAGTATGAAGGCCAGACCTCCGGCGGGATCCTCTCGGTTGCGGTCTCCTCGACCGGTACCCCGATAAGCACCATCACGGTGACCAAATCCGGATACCAGGAATGGTCCGGGGCACCCGCACACATGCCGGCAGAAAACGAGCATGTCGCGGTCTATGCAACCTTAAACCCGCTGACAACCGCTCCCACGACCGTCCCGACAACAATTCCCCCGGTAACGACCGGGCAGATCTATGCCCAGTCCTCGCCCACGGGTGCGGCGATCTACCTGAACGGTAACTTCCAGGGATACGCCCCGCTGGGCATCCCGAACCTGTACCCCGGGACCTATTCCATGAAAGCGTCGCTTGCGGGATACACACCGGACACTACGCTCGTCACGGTATATGCCGGCCAGACCGCCAATTACTACCCGGTCCTCCAGCTCTCGCCGCAGCCCCGGCAGACCGGGACCGTGTACGTGAACACCGTTCCGAACCAGGCCTCGGTCTATGTCGATGGCTCGTACTACGGGAAGACCCCGATCACCCTCACGCTCTATCCCGGCGGCCACACCATCGACATCAGGCTCGCGGGCTACAACGATTACACTACGAACGTCATGGTAAACGCCGGCCAGTCGCAGAACATCCAGGTGACGCTCTCGACAGCCATCTTTGGCTCGATCACGGTAAACTCGGCGCCAGGCGCCAAGGTGTACATGGACAGCACGCCGATCGGAACCACCAACTCCGCAGGCGTTCTCCAGCAGACCGGAATTACATCGGGCAACCACCTCTTCAAGGTGACCAAATCCGGCTACAACGACTGGATGAACACGATCTATGTCCAGGCAAACACCATGACGACCATTCCGGCAACCCTGACCCCGGTCGGCACCAACCCGACCCCGGTCCAGGGAACGGGGAGCATTGCAATCAGCTCGACACCGTCCAATGCCGGGATCTATATCGATGACCTCTTCCGCGGGTACACGCCCACAACGGTAGACAACCTCGCGGCGGGCAGCCACACGGTCAGGCTCACCGCAGCCGGGTATGTGGATTACACCACGACAACCACCGTAGTATCGGGACAGACCGCGCAGCTCCAGGTTGCCATGACGACTGCACCGACCCCGACGGCAACGCCGTTCTCGCCGGGCCCGGCACCGGTCCTCGTTATCGGCCTGCTTGCAGCGGTCTTCGGGATAGCCGCGATCAGTAAGAGGAGGAGCTAACTATGGCACAGGCATGTTCATGTTCAACAAAGCTTGTCGCTGCCGCGATCATTGCGATCGTGATCATCGGCGGGCTCACCATATTCGCGTATACGCATTCGAATGCAGCGCTCAAAGAAACCGCCCAGTGGGGCCTGAAGTCAACGGCCGGCGCAATGGCGGCACAGATCAATGCAAGCGAGATCCAGGGGATAAAGCCCGGCGACGAGAACACCACGAAATATCTCGCGATTGCGAGCAAACTCCGCACCATGCGGAGCATGAACGACAATCTCATCAACGCCTATATCGTCAGGGTCAATGCGACCGACAAGACCGCAGTCTTCCTGGTCGACGACCTCTACCCGGTCGACCCGCAGGGTTCGGCACGGATAGGACAGGCGGACAATTCGCCGGACAAGATGCAGATCTTCGCCGCGCTCTCGGGCCCGGTCGCCTCTTCGGAGCCGTACTCAGACAAGTGGGGATCGTTCATGTCCGCGTATGCGCCGATCGATGACTCCGCAAGCGATTCAACCGGCAACACCTACGCGGTCCTCGGTCTTGATGTCGCTGCATCCGATTATGTGAAATCCACGACACAGGGGACGTGGATCCTCGTTACCGGCGCAGTCTCGATTATCATCGTGCTCGGCCTCCTCTACGCATTCGGCAGGGGCAGGAACGATGACGAGACCGGCGCGGGTGCAAAGAAGAACCAGTAACCACCCAAACCTTTTTTCGCTTACCCCAAAAACCGGGTACTTCATGAAATGGTCCGGGGCTTTTCTGCTCCTTATCTGCACAATCGGGATCTTCCTTGCCGCAGGCTGTACGCAGCCTGCCGGGACGGGACAGGCCTCTGTTACCACGGCACCGACAGCCGGGCTCCAGCAGGTCCGGCTTGAAACCACGATGGGAAACATTACGATCGCCCTTGACCCGGATATGCCTGTCACCACGGAAAATTTCCTTGCCCTGACAAAAAGCGGGTTCTACAACAACGTCACCTTCCACCGGGTGATAGCGGGATATATCGTCCAGGCCGGCGACCCGACCGGTACCGGGCGCGGCGGACCGGGGTATACGATCCCAGACGAATTCACGGCACATAACCACAACCTTCGGGGCACCGTGGCAATGGCAAACAAGGGCGTTCCCGATACCGGCAGCTCGCAGTTCTTCATCAACCTCAGGGACAATACCGGGCTCGACGCAGGTTACCCGGTCTTTGGGACGGTGACAGAGGGCATGGAGGTAGCAGACGCGATCTCGCGGGTCCCGGTTGGCGATAAGAACCGTCCGGTCGATAACGTGACGATCCTGCGGGCATATGTCCTTCCCTGATCCCCGATGAGAAGAAAGAATATCCCCGCTGACAAATACACCCTGTACTTACCATGACGACAGCACCAGGTTCAACGGTACGGCTCGAAACGAACAAGGGGACCATCACGATCGCCCTTGACCCCGAGATGCCGATCACTGCCGGCAACTTTGCAACGCTCGCAAAAAAAGGCTACTACGACGGTGTCATCTTCCACCGCGTGATCGCCGGGTTCATGATCCAGGGCGGCGACCCGACCGGCACCGGCTGCGGCGGACCGGGATATGCGATAAAGGACGAGTTTACGGACCATAACCGGAACGACCGGGGCACGCTTTCGATGGCAAACGCCGGCCCGAATACCGGCGGCTCGCAGTTTTTTATCAATCTCGTCAACAACAATTTCCTCGACGGCAAACACCCGGTCTTCGGGAAAGTGGCCGGAGGTATGGATGTAGTCGATAAGATTGCAAATGCCCCCACAGATGACAACGACCGGCCAAAGGACCGGGTCGTCATCCTCCACGCAGTAGTGGAATAAAGGACGATTTTCTTTTTCATAGACCAGGCTTCACGGATACATTGTATAATCAGGAAATCCCTATCCCCCGGGCCCGCAAACGGTTAAAAAACAGGACTCTGTATGAAAAAGATCCCCTGCGATACGGACTTCGATCTCGAAGCACATTCGGAAACGATCATCCTTGACCACCTTAAAGAGCGGCCCCGGGCCGGTAAGATGTGGGAACTCATCACCGGAGATCCCGAGATCGTAACCGGCTGGCAGATGGCAAACTTTGTTGCCGCACAAAAACTGGGGATGAACGACCACGGCCGGACCCATGTCACCGTGGCCACCGCGTCGGCACTCACGCTGCTTGACCTGCTCGAAGGCTCGGCCTTTGTCCCCGATATCGTGGCCGGGGGCTTTGGCGACCGGGACGATGCCGCGCTTGTCGTGATGACCGCGATGCTCTTTCACGACCTCGGGAACATGGTGCACCGCGAGGACCACGCGGACCTAAGCGTCGTGCTCGCCCAGCCGGTCCTCGACCGGCTCCTGCCCCGGATCTACGAGGACCCGGAGAAGCGCACCGCGATCCGGGCGTTTATTCTCTCTGCCATCTACTCGCACCACGGTGTGCCAAAACCCCTCACGGTCGAGGCGGCCATTGTCTGTATCGCGGACTCGACCGATATGACCAAGGGGCGCGGCCGGGTTGCATTCGAATCGGGGAGCATCACGATCCATTCGGTCTCGGCGCTCTCGATCGAGCGCGTGGAGATCCAAAAAGGGAGGGAAAAGCCCATCGAACTCCTCATCCACATGTCGAGCCCCGCCGGGATCTTCCAGGTCCAGGAGATCCTCGCTCCCAAGGTTCTCGCCGGGCCGCTTGCCGGTGCCGTGGACGTGATAGCAGTTACCGACGGCAAAACCGGGGAAAAAAGGGAGATTGTCTCGGGCATCCGCCTTCAGGGCGCAAAGTTCGTGCCGTACGACAGGAATGCAAAAAAGCCCGCTGCCGGACGGGGCAAGACACACAAGCGGTACTAACCGGGAGGAATGGCGATCCCGGTACCGTGGGGACGGAGCGTGCCGATAAATACGCCAAGCGCGTCCCGCGCCCCTTTCCGGTCGAGGGACGAGACGTCTTTTACAGCGGCACCCGAAAACCGTTCCCGGACCGCACCGGGCTGCGCACCGACCGCGTCGTACTTGTTGACAAAGACGATAAATGGGATCTTTTCCAAAGCGATCGCATCATGGAGGTGGCAGACGAACTCATCGACCGGTGCAGTCGCGTCCACGAGGAGAATTGCGCCATCCATGCCCTTCCCGATGATCCCCCGGGCAAATTCGAAACGCTCCTGTCCCGGTGTACCGTAGAGGTAGACCCGTTTGTCCCCGAGCTGGACCCGGCCGTAATCGAGCGCGACCGTCGTTGTCCCCCCGGCGCAGTCGGCCTCGATGTGTTGTGCCTGCGGGTCGAGTGTCTGGATGAGGGTTGACTTTCCCGCCCCGAACGCACCGAAGACAACGATCTTGTACTTCTCTTCTGCCATTACACTACGAAGGCGACGGATGATCTTTACTCTTTCGCATGGGCCCCGGGGGGGACACTGCCTTTTCCGGCCACCGGTCGTTTCCAGAGACCGATGCAGACCGGGATGAGAAAGGTGAGGGTATAGTACACAAAGACATCCGGGCCATAGTAGGTTGCAGAAAAGAGCAGGACGATAAACAGGTAATCGAAAACCACCGCAATTGCGGTCCATGCAAGGCCGATTCCCGCATAATATGCCAGCGGGAGATCCCGGCCGCGAAACCACCGCCACACGATCAGTATGCTCACAGGCGTGAACACGGCAATCAGGATCCAGCCCATAACGCCTGCCAGGGGAGAGATAAAGAGCAGGAGGGAGGCAAGATAGCCGATCAGCCACAGGAGAATTCCTATGCCTGCAGTGTCTTTGACGATCGCTTGCATGACGGAAATGTGGACGACCGGCTTTTTTATCTTTTGCCGCGCAGCCCGAAACTAAAAACGGGCCAAAATATTTTTTATCCGGGAAAAAGAGGATTCATGTTGCAGTTCACCGGTGTTACCAGAAAACACAGAAAAAAACAAGGTGGTCCGGATGGTAAAAAGCACGACTGGCCGCCGTGGGCGGGGACATAAAGGCAGCACAGACCAGGAAAACGACCACGGGAAAGCACCGTGGGAATGGGAAGATCATGACGACGATCCCCGGGGCGACCTGCGCGACCTCTATGCCGGGACAGAAGAACCCGGCACTGACGATTACGACTGGGCAGCCGCAGAAGACGAAGACGACGATTGACCGGGTTTTCCGGAATTGATTCCCGGATTCAGGTTATCCTGCGGTACGGCCCACCAGCGATACTACAAGAGGGCGTGCCCTGTTTTTTTCGGGAATAACGCCGGATTTTTTACTCCCCGGCCGGGAAAGTCCTGTCCGGGTAAACAAAAAGTATCGGGAGAATCCCGGGATCTTTTTTTAGGGTTTTGTGATTTCCCCGGCCGCAGGGACCGGGAAAACGGATTATTGCCGGCGTTTCTTCCAGTAATAATACCCGGCATAGACAATTCCGATGAGAACCGCAACAATGATCGACATCAGGACGGCATTGGAGAGGATGCCTGCAAGGCCGGTCTGGTTTTTGACATCGATCGGGACTTTCATCGGGTCCGATACGTACGTGGTGTTGAGGGCATCGCGGTACCGGATCTCTGAGTCAAGGCCGTATTCCTTGATCGTGGCGTCGCTTCCCACAGCAAGCTGGAACGAGGCCGTTGCCACCTGGCCGGGGGCAAGGTCGCCGAGATAGGCAACATCTGCGGTGCTCGTGAACGGGTTTACCGCACTGATCCGGGCCTGGGCACTCTTTATCGTGGAGTTCCCGATATTTTTGTACTGGACCTGGATCGTCTTCTTGCTCCCCGGGCTCATCCCGACTGCGGGGGATATGATGGCAAAGTCCACCTTGTTCCCCACGGCAACACCGGCCGTTTCGGTACGGGACTGGACAAAGTCGCCTTCGTTATTCTGGTAGACTACCGTTATATCGATCGGATATTCCTTGTTCTGCGCAGTATTGGCAACCGCCACTTTGTACTGGCAGGAGACCGTGCCGCCGGCCGGGAAGTCGCCGATATAGACGCTGTTGTCAACCGGGCTTACCGGGCTGTTGTCGTTCTGTGCCAGCTTGACCGTGGCCTTTGTCCCGTCGAGCGATCCGGCATTTTTCAGGGTCAGGTTGATGTACCCGTCAGCGCCGGCGACCAGGTGATCGGGCTGTGCGGATACGACTTCCGGAAGGACTTCCTGTTTGATGACAATGGTGACCGGCACGGTCACGTTATCGGTGACATAGTAGTACCGGAACGTATCGACCTGGTACTGAACTACAGAATCGAACCGCGTGTACGTGATGTTGAGGGGAAGCACATAAGTGCCGCCGGGAGCGTCCTTATCGATCTTGGCATGGACGGTCACGGTCTTTTTTGCAAGGCCTAAAATATCCCCGATCATCTGCGGGTCGGATTTTATTACGAGCGGGGCATCTCCCGATGAGAGGGTGACGGTGACAAACTTTGCCGTAGTGGGCGGATCGTCGCGGTCGATGACCGATGTAGAGATCTGTTTGTCCGTGCTCTGCCCGTTGTTTTCGATAACAAGCGGGATCTGGATATCGGCACCGGCCGCGTATTCGTTTGTGCCGGCGACATAGGCGGTCATGTTCGGGAGGCCGTTGAGGTACTTTGTCCCGGCGAGTGCCGGGGTTGCCATGCAGGCAAAAAGAACCAGCAGGACAGATGCAATGATGAGGATCTTCTTCATCGCGGTTCACCTGCCCCCGGCCGTTTCTACAGATACTGGTGGAATCATCATATTCCTCACTGTTTCCTCCTCATGACAAGGAAGTAGTACGCAAGAGCGGCGATAATCCCGATAACGACAATCGCGGCGATTATCGTGCCGAGCGCATCGGAAGCCGGCCGGGGCAGCACGGAGAGCGGCGCCCGGAAGGTATCGGAGATCTGGCTGTTGTCAAGAGCGTCGCGGTACCGTACCT
>WSSedL1CaDRAFT_10000189_pt1 | contig 42182 bp, 38 predicted proteins | sample WetSurSL1Cattail_FD_9464 | JGI IMG/M metagenome (IMG submission 9464)
CATCACGCAATAACTTTCCTGCTGAAGCCGCATTAGCGAATTCAGCGCCGTTTTCACGGGTTCGGGCAAATCCCGGATCATTAGCAATTCGGGAAGCATCCACGCCACCTTTTTCCCGGGCCAGATAACCATCTTGTGATTTGTAGAACGTAATTCCGCCAATGGTTCCTTGTAATTTTAGAATACTTTTTTGTTGTGCCATAATACTATGTTTTAAAATTATTGGAACAAAAGTATATACTGAATTTACAACATTGAACACTGGCACTTCCGGCAATGTCTATATCTGCCGTTATTGCCTAAAAAGGTTTTATTAAACGCATAATTATTTGTAAATTTGCATTGAAAATAATGACACAATGGAAGTCAAACGTATTTGCATATACCCGAAGGATGTGCAACGCATTACAGGCAAAAGCGAACGTTACGGCAGATCGTTGCTTGCACAGATAAGAAGTCACTATCAAAAGCAGGAACACCAATTCGTCAGCATTGACGAATTTTGCCAATACACTGGACTAAAAGCCGAACAAGTACATCCCTTCATTACAGGATAACAGACAACAAAAGCATATCAAAGGTTAGTTATCTTCCTATATATTATATGTCAACCACACTAAAAAATAGCCTTCAATCCATTGCATAATCATTGAAATTTTGTACTTTTGTATTACACGATTACACATTCTTTGAACTATTCTATTGATAGTAAATAATTTGAGGATGAAAAATCGGGTACCCAAACGGTTTTGTATGTATAACTAATTGAAATATAACTGCGAGAATTGAAAATACAATTCCCTCCAGCTCCACAAAAAAGCCAAGACGTTTAGCCGACACATTTGCTAAACGTCTTTTTTTCTAAAAAAATTAATAATTAGTGCCCTTACGCGTTAAAAACAGATAATGTAATGACATACATGCCCTAATTATAGCATTTAAATGCTGAAAAAAATCTATCTTTGCTACCGAAAGAAATTATATAATTTTACGTCAACAACATGAAACCAGCATTAAGAATCTATTTAGTTATCACTCTATTAGTAGTAGTTTGTATTGCAAATGCTCAGACTTACCGCTTAGAAATCGGTTATAACAACCCGAATCGCTACAGTTCTGGTGGAAGCTCGACATATTTCAACGGAGTAAAGTTGGGGGCAACTGCCGAATTTAAACTAAAAAACAACTTTAGTCTACTTACCGGTGCACTTTACAACTTTGTTTATTCTGACAAGATACAAGGTTATCCAGACGATGAAAGAGTTAAATACCACTCCACCGGACATTTTCTGGATATTCCAGTTAAATTGATGTACACACTTCCGATGTCTAAAACCCTTAAAGTTTTTGGATTTGCCGGTCCTAACTTAAATGTCGGATTATTTCAAAATATGAAAATTACGTCAACCTTAAGCTATGCCTCTACGAGCAACCTCTACGTAGAACCACGCTCAATAGACTTATATGGCGGTTCGGACAACGTCTACCAATTGAACCGGTTGAACCTCCAAGTAGGAATCGGTGGTGGTGTACAATGGAAGAGATATCAGGTTAAAGCAGGATACGACTGGGGGGTTAATAATCTAAACAAAATAAACACAGGAAGCGTACACCAAAAAGGATTGTATATTTCTTTTGCATACGACTTTTAAAAGAAATAATATTGCAGGAAATGACTAAACCCGCTCTATGGATTTAGTCATTTTTTTTTCAAAAAACAGTAATAAATCACGTATAAAATCTTTATTTAAACCAAATTAGAATTATTAATCGTTCATTATTAATTATTAATTGATTAGTATGACGTTAAATTATGGGATAATGATTATTTTTGTAGCAAATTAAGTCCAAACTTACCTTTGAAATGCAACTTTACCAGATATACCTCCAACATTCTACAATTTGTACAGACAGTCGCATCTGTCCGACCAACTCGCTTTTTTTTGCATTAAAGGGGGGAAATTTCAATGCGAATGCATTTGCGCTTTCGGCTATTGAAAAAGGTTGCGCTTTTGCAGTTGTTGACGAAGCTGAGTATGCTATTGATGACCGTTTTATATTAGTAGAAGACGCATTAGAGACTTTACAGCAATTGGCTGCATACCATAGGAAACAACTAGGAACAAAGATCATCGGAATTACCGGAACCAATGGAAAAACCACCACTAAAGAGCTAATTGCTGCAACACTTGAAGAAAAATACAACATCCTCTTCACTCAGGGAAATCTGAACAACCACATTGGTGTCCCTCTCACCTTACTGCAATTAAAACCAGAGCATGAAGTTGCGATAATCGAAATGGGAGCAAATCATCCCGGCGAAATCAAGACTCTGGCTGAAATAGCGGCGCCCGATTACGGTATAATTACAAACGTAGGAAAAGCTCATCTAGAAGGTTTTGGATCATTCGAAGGGGTGAAAAGTACAAAATCAGAGCTTTATCAAAACATATTCAACCGAGGAAAAGCAATCTTTATAAATAAAGATAACGCCAACTTAATAGAAATGGCAGGGAAAACAGGCTTTACAATCGGGCAAACAAATGTTTGTACCTATAGTTTCGACCAGAAAAAGGAAGATACTTTTGTTCTAGGACAAACAACAGCATGTTCTCCATTTCTGAAAATGCAATGCACTACCGATGGTCAGTCACAGTCGTTCGAAGTTAGTACTAACTTAGTTGGAATCTATAATGCAGAGAATGTATTAGCAGCAGTAACTATCGGTAAATATTTTGGGCTAACTAATGAACAAATAAAGGCAGGTCTTGAGCGGTACATGCCTCAAAACAACCGTTCGCAATTAACCATCACAAAATTCAATAAGTTAGTTGTTGATGCGTACAATGCAAATCCAACGAGTATGCAGGCAGCCATTTTGAATTTTGCTCAAATGGATGTGGAAGCTAAAACTCTTATTTTAGGTGATATGCTTGAACTAGGAGAACAAAGTGCAATTGAACATCAGAACATAATTGACTTGCTACAACAAAATCAGCTGGTGAACGTTTTGTTGGTTGGAAGTGAATTTGAAAAAACTCACAGCCACTTTAGGCACTTTAAAGATGTGAATGAACTCATAAACTACCTAAAAGAATACCCTGTCAGAAATGAGTATGTACTAATTAAAGGTTCGAGGGGCATCAAGCTCGAAAACATACTAACTGTACTTTAATAATTGATAATTATGGATCCTATTAAACGAAAAAATTTTATAATTATATCAGCAGCAACAATTATAATTATTGCTTTGGGAATTGCCGTGGTATATTTTGTACGAAAGGCAAATCAAAAAGATGCCGAAATGGCTGAGGTTGTTGAGCAAATGAACTTTGAAAAACAACAAGTAGAAAAAGAATATTCCAACATAAATCAAGAGTTTGGAGGTTATACTTCAAACATCAAAAATGACTCACTTGTAAAGTTACTTGACAATCAAAAGACAAAGGTTCAGCAATTACTGGACGAATTACGTGTAACAAAGTCGACAAATGCAAGACGTATCGCTCAATTGAAACAAGAATTAGCTACAGTACGAAAAGTAATGATTCAATATGTAAATCAGATTGATTCATTAAATTCGGCAAATAAAGTACTAAGAACCGAGAACGTAGAAGTGCATAAAAAATATCAGGCGGCAACAGAAACTGTTCAACAATTATCGAAAGATAAAGAATCGCTTAATCAGGTTGTCAACCGGGCTGCTATTCTGGAAGTCATTAATTTCAGCATGACACCACTCAACAGCAAAGGAAAAAAAACAGGTTGGTTCTCGCAAACGGCAAGTTTGCAATTCAACTATACGGTTGCTAAAAATATCACAGCGCAACCGGGTGAAAAAACAGTTTATTTGCGAATTACCCGTCCGGATGATGATGTATTGACTAAAAGCCCAGGTAACGTATTTCCATATGAAAATAAAAATATAGCCTACTCAGCTAGTAAGCACTTTGAATTTACAGGCGACGCCAAAAGCGATATTATTTATTGGAAAATTGGGGAAATTTTACCAAAGGGGAATTATCGTGCTGAATTTTTCATTGATGGAAACCGTGTTGGAAGTTTCTCATTCAAATTTGAGAAATGAGTATTTCGCGAAAGTGGGTAATTAGCAATAAAAAGACAGGTACACTAATCAAATGAATACTTGCAAATAAATCATTTTCAACTTTATTTGAAAATAAACAAAAGATAATATCTCATCAAAAATAACAACAAACATGAAACGAATTTCAATTGGCTTCTTACTTACTTTTGTTCTTTTAATCATCTTTTCAGCCTGCAAGGAAGATAAATATCTGGACTGGAAAAACCTAAATGATGAATGGTATGCTAAACATAAAAACGACTCAGGTTACGTCACTACAAGTTCCGGACTTTGTTATCAGGTTGTTTATCCGGGATGGACTTATAACAGAAAACCGGATGCCAACAGTGTTATAGTTGTTAGCTACAAAGGCTCATTAATAGACGGATCGGTATTCGACGAGATTAAAAATGATAGTTCTACTGCTATGTATTTGTCGTATACAATCACCGGATGGCAAGAGGCTTTAAAGAAAGTACATAACGGAGCTCGCATAAAACTATACGTTCCAAGTAGTTTAGGTTATGGAACATCAACTTCAAATTCACTAATACCTCCTAATTCTGTATTGATTTTTGATATTAATTTGAAAGATTCATATTAATCAAAAGTCGACTGATGAACGGAGTTTAATACTACATTTATGAAAAAGCTGATTCTCATAGTTCTTTGCTCACTTTCAGGTTTTGCATTTGCAACTGATTATACGGTGACAAGTATTCCTAATCCGAAAACAACAAATATACATTCCTTTGTTAGTAATCCGGATGGAATTTTGAAAGTTGAGACCGTTCAGCAAATAAATGTATATCTGGACTCACTTCAGGCACAAACAGGAGCCGAGATCGCTCTGGTTGCAGTTAACTCCATCGGAGGGAACGAAATTAAGCCTTTTGCAACTGACCTTTTTAAAGCATGGGGAATAGGAAGAGCAAAACAAGACAACGGTTTATTAGTGTTGTTTGTGCTTGGTGATAAAAAAGTAACCTTTGAAACCGGCTATGGGATGGAGGGCATATTACCCGATGCTATTTGCAAACGAATCCAGTATCAGTCAATGGTACCCGAATTTAAAAAGGGCGATTACGATGCTGGTTTATTAGCCGGAATTCAACGCATAGGTTCAACCATTCGCAAAGAACCTATTGCCGAGGCACCCAAAGAAACAGTTGCATGGAATCAGATTTTGCCATTGGCTGCAGGCGTTTACCTACTCATAGTCATTTTTGCCTGGATGTGGATGGCAAACATAGTACAAAGTGTACGGAAAGACCAAAAACTAAAGAGCAACATTGCACGATATAAAGTTTTGAAAAGTCAGAAATCCGGGATTATAAGTTTACTATCTATCCTATTGCCAATTGTAGGATTTGTGTTAATACTTCTTTTCTCCAATCCGATCTTCATGCTTCTGCTCATTCCGGTACCCCTGACAACCATTCCAGCCAATATATACGGTAGATTGATGATGGTCAAAATCAGACGGCAGCCAATTCCGTGTAATGTTTGCGATGGAGAAATGCATATTTTGTCCGAAAAACAAGAAGATGCACACCTGAAGCTGGCACAACAATTTGAGGAGAAACTACATGCTATTGATTACGACGTTTTTGTTTGTAACAAATGTGCCAACGAAGCTATTTTTACATTAGACAAACCCAGTGCTTATTCAGAGTGTCCAAAATGTGGAACAAAAGCCTTTATTCTATCAGACAAACGAACACTTATAGCCCCTACTTATATTAGTTCAGGAACTGAACGAACCACTTATCGCTGCAAGTTCTGTGGCTACGAAGAAAACGATAATCATAATATTCCACGTTTATCGCGTACCGAAGGAGCTATCGTTGGCGGAGCAGTTCTGGGCGGACTCTTCAGTGGAAGAGGAGGCTTTGGAGGTGGAGATTTTGGTGGAGGCGACGGAGGTGGAAGCTTTGGTGGAGGGATGTCGGGTGGTGGTGGAGCTACAAGCGGTTGGTAATCTTATAAAATGACAACCACCTACCAACATTAGAGCTCGTCAAAGAGTAAAAACAGTACATCTACAAGCTTGGAAGCTCCGTCAAGAAGAAAAAATAGTACTTCCACTAGCGTGGAAGCTCTGTCAAGGAGAAAAACAGTATTTCCACAAGCGTGGAAGCTCCGTCAAGAAGAAAAACAGTACTTCCACGAGTGTGGAAGCTCTGTCAAGAAGAAAAACAGTACTTCCACGAGTGTGGAAGCTCTGTCAAGGAGAAAAACAGTACTTCCACAAGCGTGGAAGCTCTGTCAAGAAAAAAAAGCAGTACTTCCGCAAGCGTGGAAGCCTTAAATTACAAAGAGAACTATTAAACCAATAATCAAACAATATCAACATTATTTCCCGACTTATACTCTAGTTTTTGTTTCTATTTAATTCAAACAAATAAACATTTATCGCAATGAAAAAAAGTTCAATTATTCTAATTTCAATTATAGCTGTCGTAACTTTGCTATTTTTATGGGGAACTTCCGGATATAACAGTTTAGTCACCTTACGAGAAGACGTAAACAGCCAATGGGCAAACGTTGAAAGTCAATACCAACGCCGCTCCGATTTAATTCCTAACTTAGTACAAACAGTAAAAGGTTATGCCACTCACGAAAGTTCAACACTGGAAGGTGTTGTAGCCGCCCGTGCCAAAGCCACTCAAGTCACTATAGACCCGAAAAATCTAACGCCCGAAAAGCTTCAGGAGTATCAGGCTGCTCAGGGACAAGTAAGCGCAGCTTTAGGAAAACTGATGATGATTACCGAAAACTATCCAGACCTCAAGGCTAATCAAAACTTTCTGGAACTACAAGCCCAGTTGGAAGGTACTGAAAACCGCATCTCGGTAGAACGCATCAGATTCAATGATGTAGCTAAAAGCTATGACATCACGATCCAGCATTTTCCAAAATCGATCATCGCCTCCATGTTTGGGTTCGAGAAAAAACCATATTTTGAAGCTGAAAAAGGTGCCGAAAAAGCTCCTGCTGTAAAATTCTAGGAAAAGTGAAACTCGAAGACCATCTTTGACACTTCCATATAATCATAAATTAAAAGCATAAAACTCTTTTGGATTCTTTTATCTAAAAGAGTTTTATGACAAAACAGCAAAAAAATTATGTCGGAAAACAATTATACACCCGCTGCCAATCGATATACAAACACGGTTGGTTATGCATATTGCGGAAAAAGCGGCTTACAGCTTCCTCGCATTTCGCTTGGATTATGGCATAATTTCGGAGATGTTGATAATCCGGATGAAGCGCTGAAAATGATTCAGTTCGCATTCGATCGTGGAATTACGCATTTCGATCTTGCAAACAATTACGGTACACCTTACGGCAGTGCCGAAAAAAACTTTGGAAAAATACTCAAAGAGCATTTAAACTCTTATCGCGACGAAATGCTGATCAGCACTAAAGCCGGACACGACATGTGGCCGGGTCCTTATGGCGATTGGGGTTCGCGAAAATACCTCATAGCAAGTCTGAATCAGAGTTTGCAACGCATGCAACTAGATTATGTGGATATATTTTATTCGCACCGCTACGACCCCAATACTCCTTTGGAAGAAACAATGGGCGCATTATCAGACATGGTGAAACAAGGCAAAGCACTTTATGTAGGGATATCAAAATATCCCGCAGATAAAGCTCGTGAGGCCTATCGAATTCTCCGGGAAAATGGCACACCTTGCCTTATTAATCAGGACAGGTATAATATTTTCACTCGTCACATTGAACAAAGTGTTTTACCTCTAGCCAAAGAGCACGGTGTAGGTGTGGTAGCATTTTCTCCATTAGCACAGGGCATGCTGAGCGACAAATATATAAATGGTATTCCCGAGAATTCACGTGCGGCACATAGCTATGGTTTCCTGCAAAAAAGTCAGCTTACACTGGAAGTCATTGACAAAATAATAAAACTCAATGACATTGCAGAAAAACGCGGACAATCGTTGGCACAGATGGCTCTGGTCTGGTGTTTGCACCAACCGCAGGTAAATTCGGTTATAGTAGGAACCAGCTCTGTAAAACAGTTGCAAGACAACATTGATGCACTTAAAAATTCGACATTCACGGATGATGAATTGTGGAAAATAGGCGAGTTAGGATAAGTGAGTTTATATAAACAATCTACATTGAATGAAATTAGTGATTAAACATTGTCTGGCCATTACGTTTCTTGCACTTACATTTGCATGCTGTAGAGATACTGTTACATCGTCAATTCCCGATTACCCGGTTTATATGGAGCTCAACCTAACTACGGCTCCATACACCACTTTTATGAACTCATACCTTCACTACTTCTATTTTACATCATTAACCGGATTACCGATCACAAACTCAATTGGTTATGGAGGAATTATAGTATGTACCGGATACAATGGAGAATATTATGCCTTCGACATGAGTTGTCCCTATGAAGCGAGTCGAACGGTGCGGGTATATCCCAATGATGCAGGACAAGCTGTGTGCGAAAAATGCGGATCAATATTTACGTTAGGTTACGGAATTGGAGATCCTGAATCAGGTCCCGCTAAAGAAACGCTCAAAAGATATAAGGCAACATTGTCTGGTTATATTTTGTACATTACCAGATAATGGAAAGTCAAGGAAACACTATTTTCAAAAGAAAGACAAAGTATCTTATTGATCCAACAGCAAAAAAAAAGAGTTACCAAGACTTAGGCTTAATAAGAAAAGAACTTAATGCTACAAAAACGATATAAAAGGGGTATACTAACGATAAGAGTAGAGAGTAGAGCCACACTTTCTGAAGCCGGAAAAACTTGCTTACGATATGAAGGAAAAAAGTATCGATTATATATTTAATTATAAATATAAAGAAGAGGAAGAAGAAATATAGGGAATTAAAGAATGACAAGCCTATTAAGATTACAAAACATAAACTTATTCCAAAAACAATACAGGCAGTTGCTATCAGCTCCCAATCGGTATATGTCGGCGATTTTGCAGCCCAACGACGACGCTGTCTGAAAAACACGTTTACTGACTTAACCGGTTCCACAAATACACAAGCATCCTCCGACTTTAAAAACCGAATAATACCGCCTTGTTGCTTTACACTTTCCAATAAAAAAATATCATCGCCCGACTGCTCATCATCACGCAGTTTAGCTTGGTTCTCCTTCCAAACAGTCGATGTAAATGCCAGATTTGCGCCATTACACAAAATTGGCTTTCCTACCCCAGCGGCACCAGCTCCAGAAGCAACCAAACTCACAAATTCAAATTTTTGAAGCGTAGCAAAAAGAGAAGTGCTCCCCGAAAATAACACAGGACAAATTATCAAATCACTCAGACAACTGTGCTGAAAGGCTGCAATAGTATGCAGCCATTGCTTCGAATAAATACAGTCGGCATCGGTCGTAACTATTAAATCGCCTGATGATTGTTGAATACCTTCTCTGAGGGCATTTTTCTTTCCACGACCAACTGCATCAACAACCCTAACGGTTGAAAATCTCGCTTGAGCAGATAACATGTACTCAAGTGTTGCATCATCCGAATGATCATTGACCAAAATGAGCTCGTAATTTCTATAACTTTGTTCAGCCAAACTGAAGAGCAACGATTGCATATTAATTGCTTCATTCCTGCATGGTACAATTACGGATATAAATATATCAGGCAATTCACAATTAGCAGCAATAAATGTATCAGTTCTTTTCCAACCAATAATAAAATGCAGAACAAGTGTCAGATAAAGTACTGCGAATAAAACAGAAATGACTGTAATTATCAACATAATTTATAACCCAACTCATAAGACAATGATACTACCCTTTTCATCTAACTTTTTTATAACATTCAGACAAAGGTACAAAAAATAAGCACACTCAAAAAAGTGTGCTTAGAGTAGTAATTCTATCGAAGTTTGAATTAATTATTCTGGCAATCGTTACAAACCCCAAAATAGGAAATCTCAACTGCATCTATCTTAAGCGTATCAACAGAGGGAATCTGAAAGTAACTGGGATCTAAATTAAAAATATCATGTACTGCTCCACAGCTCTTACACATAAAATGTGCGTGAGCCGAAATATCAACATCATATCGTGCATTCTTTTCATCAATAGCCAATGCCCTTACGGCACCTCGTTCTACAAATAAATTGAGAGTATTATATACAGTTGTTTTCGATAAAGTAGGCATAACCGGACTTAAAGCCATATAAATTTGATCAATGGTAGGATGGATACGATTCTTCAGTAAAAAGTCCATTACAGCAGAACGTTGTACCGAAGGTTTAATAGAAAATTGTCGTAAATATTGGTGAGATTCTAACATAAATTTCATTGTACAATATATTAATTTGGAATGGCTACAAAGGTATATTATTATTCCTCTTCAACCTAAGTAATCGAGTTAATAATAATCAATAAGCTGAATTTAAGGACTTTTAGCTCAAGCTAAGCTATTTTTAAATTACAAATATGTATCCATTCCAATTAGTTGTGCAAAGATAATCAAGCATATAAAATAGAAAAAAGTCGTAATAATTGCTATTACGACTTTTTTCTATTTCATAAAAAGAGATTACAATGCTTTAATTTCTGTCAATACATTATTAGTAGTACGTACAGCAGCAGCACTTTTTTCAAATAATGCTTTTTCTTCTGCATTTAGTTTATAATCTACAATAGCTTCAACACCGGTCTTACCAATCAATACAGGAACACCGATACAAATATCTTTTTGTCCGTATTCACCTTCAAGGTATACGCAGCAAGGAATAATTTTCTTTTGATCGTGAATAATTGATTCAACCAAGTAAGCAGCAGCAGCTCCCGGAGCATACCAGGCAGAAGTTCCCAGCAAACCGGTAAGAGTAGCACCACCAACCATCGTATCGGCAACAACTTTATCCAACGTAGCTTTATCAAGGATATCAGCAACCGGACGACCTTTGTAAGAAGCAAAACGAGTCAACGGAATCATTGTAGTATCACCGTGACCACCGATAACCAAACCTTCAACTTCTGTTGGGTTAGCGTTTAATGCCTTGCTTAAATAACATTTAAAGCGTGAACTATCTAATGTTCCACCCATACCAATTACTCTGTTCTTAGGAAGACCAAGTGATTTAAATGCCAAATAAGTCATCGTATCCATAGGATTACTTACCACCACAATGATTGCATTTGGAGAATACTTCAGAATACTTCCGGCAACAGCTTTTACAATTCCTGCATTCACCCCGATAAGCTCTTCGCGAGTCATACCCGGCTTGCGCGGAATACCTGAAGTGATAACAACAACATCGGAGTTGGCTGTTTGTGCATAATCGTTGGTACAACCAACTATTTTAGAATCAAAACCAAGTAAAGCGGCAGTTTGAAGCATATCCAACGCTTTTCCTTCCGATACGCCTTCTTTCACATCCAACATTACAACTTCGTCAGCGACTTCATTGAATGCAAGTACATTTGCACATGTGGCACCAACATTTCCGGCACCTACTACGGTTACTTTTGACATAATAAATTTATTTTTAAGTTCGAATATTTGTTTTTCAAGACGAAGGCAAAGATACAAATATATATTCATTAAAGAAAAATTTCTTTATTATTTTTAATACTAAAAATTCCTTGTTTTATAATAAATAGATTGTAAGAATCCACTGTAAATCTGTAACTTTTTTTGTACCTTTGCTTCCCGAAAGTAACATATCGAAAGCCCTGATTTGCAATACGCGATATTCGAAGAATAGAATTACTTATCCCGGCCTCTCCGATAATAGGGTTTACAAATTATCAAACTATCAAATATATACGTTATGCAAACTATTGACAAATTTAATTTTGCCGGAAAGAAGGCAATCGTTCGTGTGGACTTCAACGTTCCGTTGAACAAAGAAACTGGTGCAGTTAGCGACGATACCCGTATTCGCGGTGCATTGTTGACCATCAAAAAGATCTTAGCCGATGGTGGTTCCGTAATTTTAATGTCACACATGGGTCGTCCCAAACAAAATCCGGATCCTAAATTTTCTTTGAAACAAATTATTCCGGCTGTTGAAGGACTTGTTGGTCAAAAGATACAATTTGCCGAAGATTGTGCCAATGCCGACGCTCAGGCTGCCGCTTTGAAACATGGTGAAATTCTATTGCTCGAAAACCTTCGTTTCTACGAAGAAGAAGAAGGCAAACCTCGTGGAGAATTTGCTACCGACGAAGAAAAGAAAGAAGCTAAAAAGGCATTGAAAGCAAAACAAAAAGAATTTGCTAAGAAACTGGCTTCGTATGCTGATGTTTACGTAAACGACGCTTTCGGAACAGCTCACCGTGCTCACGCTTCGACTGCTGTTATTGCCGAATATTTCGCTACCGAAAACAAAATGTTCGGATTTCTGATCAACAGCGAACTAATTGCAATGGACAAAGTATTGAAAGATGCTAAAGCTCCATTTACTGCCATCATGGGTGGTGCTAAGGTTTCTGACAAGATTTTGATTATCGAAAACTTGCTTGACCGCGTTCAAAACCTGATTATCGGTGGAGGTATGACTTATACATTTATCAAAGCATTGGGTGGCGAAATAGGAAACTCACTTTGCGAAGCCGACAAACTGGATCTGGCTCTTGAAATTCTGAACAAAGCCAAAGCTAAAGGTGTAAATGTTTACATCCCTACAGATGCCGTAAATGCTGATAAATTTGCAGCCGATGCAGCGACCTGCATTTCTAAAACCGATGCAACCCCCGAAGGCTGGATGGGACTGGACATTGCCGACGAAACTATCAAAACTTTCAGCGAAGTAATTGCCAATTCAAAAACAGTTCTTTGGAACGGACCTATGGGTGTGTTTGAAATGGAAAAATTTGCCAAAGGAACTACCGCTATCGCACACGCAGTGGCTACCGCAACTGCCAATGGAGCTTTCTCATTGATCGGTGGTGGTGATTCTGTAGCTGCTATCAACAAAAACAAACTGGCCGACAAGGTTAGTTATGTTTCTACAGGAGGTGGTGCTATGCTGGAATATATGGAAGGTAAATCTCTTCCGGGAATCGAAGCTATCCGCGGATTCTAATATCATACTTTTTTTCCGTGAATACGGAAAAATCATTTAAACGTGCCAATCGAAAAATTTCGGTTGGCACGTTATTATTTACGAAACCTGCACTTGTAAATTCTTGCACCCAAAAGTAGAACTACAACTAATTACATTATTGGATTTTGAACAAGATTCAGTATATTTGTAGGGCAGAAAACAAGTTTCCATTAAAAATTGTAAGAATGAACGGCTTTAACTCCAACACACAGATTCCGACTTCTACCCTATCGCAGCATCTCGGTTCAATATTACAATATCTCCCTACTTCCACCTTAATTATCAGCACCAAAGGAAGTCTTTATTTTATCAACAAGCAGGCTGTTGAACTTTTTGGCTGCAGATCACAAGAAGCATTTTTCGAAAAAGAGAATATCAAGTCTTTGATTGTAAACCTAGAATATTTTTCGGAAATGATAGATGAGCTAAAGAGATCAAATAAAGTAGCAACCCGCAACATTCTGATTCGCCGATTCGACAGCACTGTAGTCTGTGCCAACCTATTTGCAACTCTACTCCCCGAGGATCCGAATTACGTGCTACTTCAGCTAACCGAAATTTCAGCAAAAACACGCATTCTACTTACCGAAATGATTCAGTCGTTGCGCCATGAAGCGATGACGCTAAATCCTTATCTGAACAAACCGGGAAAAGAACTACTGGAAAAAATTCTAACTAAAACAGGTATAAATGACGCCTACAGCAAGCAATTTGGCAATCAAATTCAACAGGAGGTATTAAGAGAAAGCGTTGCAACACAGTTGATCGAAGCGTTCCCTATGCTAACCAACAGCGAACAGGCTCTTTGCGGCTTTTTATCATTAAAAATGACGATAGAAGAAATAGCCAGCCTAACGGGAAAAACAGGAAACAGTCTGCGCGTGGCATTCCACCGGATGCTCCTTAAAACCGGGTTCAGTACCGGCAAAGACTTTCTGCGCAAGCTGGAATCATTCAAATAAAAAAGTCAGGCATCTTTCTATGAACACCTGACTTCTCTTTTCCGGAAAACCAATTACAGCATTACTTTTCCCACATATTTTCCAACGTATAATCACCACCGGGAAGTATGAAAAAAGCACCGGTAGTAATCCGAAGATTACGCTCAAGGGTGCTGATTTGCGCCATATCATCCGCATCCAGCTTCACATTGAGCGATCCGAAGTTCTCGGCAATCCTACATTCGTTTACCGATTTAGGAATTACCACCACATCCCGTTCCATGTTCCAGGCCAGCAGCACCTGTGCCGGTGTACAACCATGCTTGACAGCAATATCCACAATTAGCTTTTCGCGTGTCAGCCCGGCTTCGCTCTGCATCAGATTACGGCTACCCAGCGGTGCATAAGCAGTCAGCAAAACACCATTTTCCTGACAAAAAGCGAGCAAATCAGCTTGTTGCAAATACGGATGCAGTTCCACCTGATTTACTTCCGGCTTTAGCTCACCGCCCTTCATCAGGCGGGTAAGCTTTGGAATATCAAAATTAGATACGCCAATATGTCTCGCCAATCCGGCTTTTTTCAGTTGTTCCATTGCTTTCCATGTGCCAGAAAGCGGCATTTCTGCACGGGTAAATAAATCGGCAGACGACTTAACCTGATCGTGTCCGGTTTTAAAAGCCACCGGCCAGTGAATGAGATACAGATCGAGATAATCAAGTTGCAAATCGGCCAGCGATTTCCGGATGGCAAGCTCCACCCGCTCCGGCGCATGGTCGCTGTTCCATAGTTTGGAAGTTATAAATAAGTCCTGACGCTTCACTAGCCCCAACTTAAATGCTTCGTGCAAAGCCGCTCCTATTTCTTTTTCATTTCCGTAGATGTAAGCACAATCAATATGCCGATAGCCAGCCTTAATGGCAGCCAACACGGCATCGTACACTTCATTTTTCTTCGACAGCCAGGTACCGAGTCCTAAAGCCGGGAATATATCTCCATTTTCAAATTTTATTGTTTTCATATTTCAGTTCGTTTATCACCACAAATATAAGTTTAATTCCCGAACCCGTATAGATCATTGCGGTTAAAGTACAACTTTTTAAAAAAAACTTCAATGTCATTTTCCCGAGACTTCAGCGAGGTATAAATACCTGATATAAAACAATTTTAATTGCCTGCGCATAAGCTAGAATTATTGTTACAAGCCAACTTTTAAATACAGAAGAAAATATTTTTTCGCTTTTTGTTTGCAAAATAAAAACAAACATTGTATATTTGCGGAAGTTTTTAGTTAATCATGTGTTGATTTTTCCGTTGGATGACCGATTACGCTATACAAAGAGCAGTATAGCTTGCCTGATAGAAGATATAAATCAGGATAAATATGATTTAGCAGACACTCCTTTCCCGGTTGTTTGATCTCAAACATCCTTTTACTCTGTGCTTGGCGCACGCGTGTTAATAAATCATTTAGGCTTTTTAGAAAAATAATATCCGTATGCAGGAGATAACTCCCCCTACAGGTATTTGTGTTCCTTATTTTGAAGTTGACTCGTTGCACTCGACAAGTTTATAATCTTGTTGAGAAATTAAATAATTTTTTAATACAGAAAAAACATGCCAGTAAAGTACACATTATCATTAAAAGGAAATCCGGGAAACCCTGATGCTCCTAAAAAGTATTATGCCCAAACAAAAAGTACGGGAGATATTACGTTGAAAGAAATTGGTCGGGAAATAGCTGAAAATTCGACTACAGTGAGCGACACCGATGTATTGGCCGTGCTCAACGACCTTACAAAAGCGCTGAACCGCCATCTGAAAGCCGGCAAAATTGTTCGTTTTAGTGACTTTGGAACATTCCAAATCAACATTAAAAGCGAAGGAGCTGAGACCGAAGATAAATTCAACCAAAAAACAATGATCACTGAAGTAAAGGTTACATTTCGTCCAGGTATCGATGTAACTGAGATGTTGAACAACATCAAGTTCGAAAAACTATAACAATATAGTAGCGTATAAGGAAACCGAAAGTATTATGTGTAAAGCAACGAGTCGCATACTACTTCGGTTTTCTTTTTTAAGCCCTCAACTTACACCTGCACAGATAAGCAAAAGCTTTCCTACCAATTTTAAAATGGTCTCCGTCTGATTTGAAATTACTCTCCGATGAGTTTTAAAATGCTTTCCGATGAATTAGAAAATGGTCTCCGATGAGTGTGAAAACCGTAGGAGTTGGTTTTAGAAATCGTCGGAGATCAGTTTATGAAAGGAAAGAAATTAAAGTACAGCTTACTTCCACTATCGTAAACCAGACAGTTGTACCAACTAGAAATCTGCATAAGCTTACTTTATTTTTTTTCAACTGCACCCAAAGCTAAAAATGACCTTTAAAACAAAACAAACTTGACCTTTAAAACAAAGTCAGCTTGTTCTATTCCTATTAATTTTGTCCCATTCAATGACAATAAAAAATAAATAGATATGGAACAGAACAATTATCAGGGAGCGTTACAGAGACCAACAGGTTCGGGGTTTAACGCAACATCAACAGCGAGCGAAGTAATCAAAGGCATTGATATGAGAGGAAAAATTGCAATTGTAACTGGTGGCAATACAGGCATTGGCTTAGAAACAACCAAAACACTTGCAGCAGCCGGAGCGACAGTAATAGTACCGGCAAGAGATATTGAAAAAGCGAAGAGAAATCTGGAGGGTATTGCCAATATAGAATTAGAGCTTATGGACTTAATGAATCCCGGTTCTATTGATGCATTTGCAGAAAAATTTTTAGCATCAGGCCGACCGCTTCATTTGCTTATTCACAATGCCGGTATCATGTGGGTTCCACTTCGAAGAGACAGTCGTGGAATTGAATCGCAATTGGCTACTAATTATCTGGCACAATTCCAGCTTACAGCAAGATTATGGGCTGCATTGAAAAAGGCAAACGGCGCAAGAGTGATCAATGTCTCTTCGGACGGACATCGGTTTGCTCCTTTCAATTTCGACGATCCAAATTTCAAGACTCGGGAGTATGAAACATTGCAAGCTTATGGTCAATCAAAAACTGCCAGTAATTTATTTGCTCTTGAACTGGACAATCGGGCTAAACTATTCAATGTAAGAGCATATTCACTACACCCGGGCTCTATCAATGGAACAGAATTAGCGAGGGAAGCGCCAATAGAATTATTTCAGCAAATGGGCTTCTACGATGCTAAAGGAAATATCCTGCCGGAAGTAGCAGCCTCACTGAAAACCATTCCACAGGGTGCAGCTACAACTATTTGGTGTGCTACGAGCCCAACACTCAATTATGTGGGTGGAGTGTATTGTGAGGACGCAGACATAGCCGAATTGTCTTATGATGCTTCTGTACCCGGTGGTGTAAAAGCCTATTCTGTGGACGAAAATAACTCGAAACGATTATGGGAATTGAGCGAGAAGCTGACGGGAATAAAATTTCAAATCAATGGATAAACGCCTCTGCAAATAGAGCTAAGTTGAATCAATGAGACAAAAAACATTTTTCAGGGAAGAAATTATTCTCTTCCCTGAAAATCAAAATGAGCCTTTAAACAAAGTCGACCTAAAATTGGTTTTATATCTAACTATTTCTAAGACATAAATGGAACATACAACAAAGTTTATCACATCAGATATTAAGCTTTCATGCCTGTATGATAAGTTTTTCAAAACGGAAATTACGCTCGAAGAGCATGTTCTTGTATGGTTTATTTCAGGTGAAACAAAAGTGATTCAAGCTGATGCTACATATATATTCAATGCAGGAGACGTTTTTCTTATCCCCCGTAATAAACTGACTACGGTTTTGAATTTTCCTAAAGACGGGTTACCTCACAAAGCAGTTGCGATACATCTATCTACCGAACGATTGAAAAAGTTTTATGCTGATATTAACATAGCAAACAAGACAAAAGAAGATAGAGTTTTAAGCTTTAAAGATCACCCCTTATTTGAAAGTTACTTTGCGTCCTTGCTGCCCTATTTCGACATGAAACAATCTTTACCCGAGAATATAGCTTTCCTAAAAATCACAGAAGCTATCAGTATTCTAAGAGAGATTGACAAGAGTATCGACAATATCTTAGCTAATTTTGAAGAACCCGGTAAGATAGCCTTAACCGACTTTATGGAGAAAAACTACATGTTCAATATGCCGTTGGAAAAAATCGGTTACTTAACAGGTCGTAGTCTTTCTACATTTAAACGGGACTTTAAAAAGACATTCAATACCACTCCACAAAAGTGGCTAACACAAAAGCGGTTGGAACTGGCACATTATCATCTGACACAAAAACATAAAAAGCCAATTGATGTTTACTTTGAAGTCGGGTTTGAAAATCTATCGCATTTTTCTTATGCCTTTAAAAAGCAATATGGTTATACACCCTCTGAGCTAATTTATCAATTACCTGCTGATGCAGTTCTGTGAGCAAAGCAGCGTGCATTCAAAAACAAGTCAGGGTGTTTACCTCTTTCGATAAACGCCCTGACTTGTTTTATTGAGATTCTGATTTACGCCAGTTTACTTAATGCTTCTTTAAGTCTGGCAAAAGCTTTTACCAGATTCTCATCGGAAGTAGCGTAGGACATACGAATGCAGGTAGGAGCACCAAATGCACCACCTCCCACACATGCCACGTGGCCTTCTTCAAGCAGGTACATAGCCAGATCGCCGGAATTATTAATCACCCTGCCTTTGCATGATTTACCAAAGAAATAACTACAATCGGGGAAAATATAAAATGCACCCTGAGGATCGTTGGTTTTCAAACCGGGAATCTGACGGGCCAACCCTACTACCAGGTTCTTGCGGCGCTCAAAAGCCAGACGCATGGTTTCCACACAAGTCTGGTCGCCGGTATAAGCAGCTTCAGCAGCCTTTTGGGTTACCGAGCAGGGACCCGAAGTGTACTGTCCTTGCAGCGTATTGCAGGCCGAAGCTATCCATTTGGGAGCGGCTATCCAACCCAAACGCCATCCGGTCATGGCATAACCTTTAGACACACCGTTGATGATCACTACGCGTTCGGACACGTTGGCAAACTGTGCAATGCTTTCGTGCTTGCCCAGGTAGTTGATATGTTCGTAAATTTCGTCGGACAGAATAATAATATTCGGATACTTAGCCAACACATCGGCCAGCGCTTTAAGTTCCTCTTTACTGTAAACACTTCCGGTAGGATTGGAAGGTGAACACAATATAAGCGCTTTGGTTTTAGGCGTAATGGCAGCTTCAAGTTGATCGGCCGTAATTTTAAAATCCTGATCAATGCCCGCATACACTTCTACGGAGGTTCCGTCGGCAAGTTTTACCATTTCGGGATAGCTAACCCAGAAAGGAGCAGGTATAATTACTTCGTCGCCTTTGCTGATGATAGCCAACAGCACATTACATACCGATTGTTTAGCTCCGTTGGAACAAACAATTTGTTCGGGTTTATATTCCAATCCGTTTTCGGACTTCAATTTGGCACAAATGGCATTTCGCAAGGCGGGATAACCAGGAACAGGCGAATAAAACGAAAAGTTATTGTCTACAGCTTGTTTAGCTGCTTGTTTTATGTGGTCGGGGGTATAAAAGTCGGGCTCACCAACACTAAGATTAATCACATCGATTCCCTGAGCTTTGAGCTCATTACTTTTTTGCGACATGGCAAGGGTTTCCGACGGAGACAATGCTGCCAAACGATCTGATACTGGAAACATATTCTTTTTAGTTTTTTGTTATTAATTGCGATGCAAAAGTAATAAAAAAAAATCAAACGAGTACTTTTCTGGTGTTTTTACAAGCGAGAAAGAGGCAATTAAACAAGTCTGACATCGACTTTGTTTTCGAGCAATTGTTTTGTGGAGCGATAGCCCAATTCGAATATTTCGCGGCCTTTAGCCACTCCAAATGTATCGTAATTTCCCATATCGCCGGGTTCAATCAGCAAATCGCAGAGTTCTTTATCATGCAGAATATTGGCTTTAAACATAAAATGATACGAGCGGGCAGCTACATTCATGATGCTGGGCTTGTATTTATCGGCCACCATGGGGCTGGCATTAATGCCTATCACTTTATCGCAATCATCGCGAATGGTAGATACAGGGAAGTTTTTCAGCACGCCACCATCAACATAATGCACTCCACCAATAACCTTTGGAATAAACAATACAGGAACGCAACACGAAGCAATGACAGGATCGATGAGCCGACCACTGGAGAAAGTAACACTTACACCTTTGTCCAGATTGGTAGCCACCACGCGCAAGGGAATCTTTAGATCTTCGAAGGTCTTAACTCTCAAATTTTTGGTCAGGAACTTCTGAAATGCATCTATTTTAAAGAGACCTCCATCTGGAATCTGAATTTTAGTCATGTGCCTGAAGCTGATATCTTCGAACAAGCGGGCAATTTCATCGGGTGAGTATCCATCGGCATACAGAGCTCCTACAACAGCTCCGGCGCTCACACCTGAGAGGATATCGGGTTTTATGCCATATTCTTCGAGTGCTTTCAGTACGCCGGCATGGCATAACCCTTTTATGCCTCCGCCACTTAAAGCAATGCCAATTCTATATGGCTTGCTATTGAGAAAGTTTGCTAAGTCCATAATTGTGCAGTTTAGTTATCTAGCAGATTAACCGTGAAGTGTAACTCCGATTAACCAAATTCAATATACGCATTCAAACCAGAAGCTAGACCGAATATTGTGAGAATTTGGTCATCACCCGCTCATAATAGGTTTTCGAAACCGGAATATCCGGTGTATTAACCGCATCGAGCTCCAAGTAAATGCCATCCTTGGTTTTTCTCAGCACCTTTACTTTATCCAGATTCACCACATACGACCGGTGGCAACGAACCAACGGACTATCTTTAGTCAGATTTTCTTCCATCCACTTCAGCGAGTTTCGTATCAGGAAGTGCGACAGCTTCGACTTATTCAGATAGTGAATTGTAGCATAATTATCAGCCGAATCGACATACAACAGATTTTCCAACATGATGGAAATCCGTAACTCTCCTTTTTCATCTGGAAAAGCAATCAGATTTTTCTTTGGAGTCTCAGTTGGTGGTTCCTCCTGCGACATCTTTTCCAACATATTATTCTTATCGCGCCACGAAAAATAAAGCCATAAAATGGAGTATGGGAGTAAAAGCACCAGACTGGTATTGACCGTAGATTTATGGAAGATATCCAGAAAATCCCGATTAGCCCCTTCCTTGGGAATAAACTTCGAAAACAAAGAATAAAAAAGCGACATGGACACAATCTCCGCCAGCACCCAAATGGAATATTGCAAATAGGTTATCGCATGTTTCCGACCATAAGCCAGCATAATAAGCCTGCTAACCACTACTACCAACATCCCAGTCAGTATAATAAGACTGGAAAAAAAGAAGTACTTGAAATCCGAAATGTAAGGATACCAACCACGTGAACCAAAAGGTTGAAAAATATTAATGAAAAGCAGGGCAAAAACTGCAGTCAGCAGTATCAGCCGGGTGATATTGCTCTTGTCGTACAAATAAGCAGGAATCTTGTTATTCATGGTCTTGTGCGGTATCAGAAAAATATGGACAAAGGTATATTTTTCTATGCAAACGAACAAACCACTTTTCCACTGTCAGGTATTTTTTCATCCCGTTATTGATTTTTTCGTCCCACATTAAATATTTTCACCCCAATTGAGACATAAATACCCCAGATAATTGGAAATGGACAAGTAATGTAGTTCTTTTGTATCGTCATTTATCCATTTAAGTATGAATTACTCTCAGCGACAAACCGAACTCAATGCTCAATTCCGACTTGGAATTGACACACATCTGGACGAATCCAACATCGACATTCGTTTCTGCTCTTTTAAAAGCTCAGCGTATACTTATCCTAACGAAAAAGTAACCATAAGTTCTGAAGACAAAAAGATAGAGGAAAACTTAACGTTTACATACCCCGTGTTCATGCCAAGAGGAGCTTACAAGCCGAACAAAGCTATCTTGTTATTACATGGACTGAATGAGCGCAACTGGAGCAAGTATCTGACCTGGGCGGAATATTTGTGTAAAGAAGCAGGCAAACCGGTTATTCTTTTCCCCATTGCTTTTCACATGAATCGTTCACCGGTTTCATGGTCCAACCCACGGGCTCTGCAGAATCTTATGGACTTAAGGCGGAAGAATAACGGGCTCGATCGAAGTCTTAGTTTTGCCAACGTAGCTTTAAGCGAACGAATAAGCCAAAATCCGGCCCGCTTTTATAATTCAGGCAGACAAAGCTTGTGCGACTTAGCTCAACTGTTTCGGGACATAAAAGAAGGCAGACACCAACTGCTTGCAGAGAATACTCAAATAGATATTTTCTCATATTCCATCGGCTCATTCCTGTCGCAAATAACCGTAATGACCAACCCTGATGGCTTATTTTCGGACTCGAAATTGTTTATGTTTTGTGGTGGAAGTATCTTCAGCTCTATGTTTGGCGAATCGCGCAGTATTATGGACAAGCCTGCTTTTGCACGCTTACTTCATTACTACATGACAGACTTTGCCGAGGATGTAAAATCGAAATCATTAGTCGATAAAGGCTTTGAATCTTTCTTTAGTATGATATCGCCGGACAAAAATAAGACAGAACGTGAAGAGTTCTTCAAAAAAATCGGCAATAAAATTGAAGGCATTTCGCTGAAAAAAGATATGGTTATACCTTATCGTGGTGTGGTGGAAGCACTGGGAGAAGACAATGCTAAATCAAGAATCAGTTTGCTCGACTTTTCGTTTCCCTACTCACACGAGAATCCTTTTCCTATTGGTAATCATGCTGAATCGTCTGAAGTAGACACTTCATTCAATCGGGTATTCCAACGGGCTGTCCAATTCCTTGCTTAGTTGTTTTATTTTTTTGTACGATAAATGGTTCCGGTAAATAATTTACCGGAACTATTTTTTTAGAATCCAACGACAAATAAAAATTTTAGGTTATATTTGCAAACGCTTACCATCATTGAATTTTACACAAATATTCTATCACCTGAATAAACATGGACTATTTTCTTATCATATTGGCCGGCTGTTTCTTAATTGCCGGATTGGTTGGATCTGTAGTTTCAAAGCTACCGGGAATACCACTCAGTTACCTTGGAATAATTATACTTCACTACAGTTCCATAGCCGAGTTTTCGGTTCATTTTTTTATTCGTTGGGGAGTAATTATTATTGCCATTCAGGGTTTAAATTATCTGATACCCGAATGGGGAGAACGAAAGTTCGGAGGAAGCAAAAGAGGTGTCTGGGGTAGTTTAATAGGGATGTTTGCCGGGATGTATTTCGGAGCATGGGGAATAGTTGTAGGAGCCGTTGCCGGCGCTTTTATTGGTGAACTTTTTAGCGGAAAAGAAAGTTACAAAGCCATTCGTGAAGCAATCAGTTCTTTTTCATTCTTTATGCTGGGAACCGTTTTCCAGTTCATCGCAGGAGGCATTCTTCTTTACCATTATCTGGACGATATGATCTCCATTTTATAAAACAAAAAATGTCCGAAAAGCTAGCTTTCAGACATCTCTTTGTTACTATCATTATGTTCAGATTATCTTTTCAATAACTTCTTCCAACGAAGCTAAACTCTGCTCGCCGGTTTTCATATTTTTCAGCATCACCTTACCATCATTCATTTCGGTTTCACCTACAATGGCAACAAAAGGAATTTTCTTGTTGTCGGCATAACTCATTTGCTTTTTCATCTTGGCCGGCTCAGGATAAATCTCGGCATTAATTCCTTTTGCCCGCAAAGCTCCCAACCAAGGTAAACTGTACATTAATTCTTTCTCTCCAAAGCTTACAAACAAAATTTGCGTTTGTTCCACCGAAGTTTCAGGATATAAGTTCAGTTGATTCAGCACATCGTAAATACGATCGGCACCAAACGATATACCCACACCCGATACACCTTCCATGCCGAAAACACCGGTCAGGTTATCATAGCGTCCGCCACCACTGATACTGCCCATCTGAACATTATCTGCAGCAACTTCAAAAATTGCACCCGTATAATAATTCAAACCTCGAGCCAAAGTAATATCAAATTTTATTTTTGCTGTATCTAGCGTTAATTTACCAACAGTCTCAAAGATATATTCCAATTCAGAAATTCCTTTTTGAAATATTTCGGAGTTACGATATTCAGATCCATTTTTTAAAAAATTCAGTTTGGTTAATTCGTGATCAGACTGAACTGCATCTCCTAAATACATTACTTTATTAGTATGCATTAAAAACACCTCTTTCAGACTTTTTATTTGAGACTCAGAAAAACCTTTCTCTGTCAGTTCTTTTACTACTCCATCACTACCAATTTTATCATATTTATCAATAGCTATGGCAATATCAATCATTTTGTCTGGAGCTCCAATCACCTCAGCAATTCCACTCAATAACTTTCTGTTATTAATCTTAATGGTAACTGGAAGTCCAAACTTTGTAAAAACTCCATCAATAATTTGAATCAGTTCAACTTCATTCAACAACGAATCACTCCCTACCACGTCCACATCGCACTGATAGAACTCACGATAACGTCCTTTCTGCGGACGATCGGCACGCCAAACCGGCTGAATCTGATACCGTTTGAATGGAAACGATATTTCATTCTGATGCTGCACCACAAAACGGGCAAAAGGCACGGTCAAATCATATCGCAAACCTTTCTCCGAAATCTTATTGGTCAGTTTTACACTATTTCGTCCAAGCAATTCCTCGTCAGATAAACCATTCAGGTAATCACCTGAGTTCAGTATCTTGAACAACAGTTTATCTCCCTCTTCACCGTATTTCCCCATCAGGGTCGACAGGTTTTCCATAGCGGGAGTTTCAATCTGCTGGAATCCATAAAGACGAAAAACATCTTTAATCGTATTGAATATATAATTGCGATTGGCCATTTCGATTGGCGTAAAATCGCGGGTTCCTTTTGGGATAGAGGGTTTTTGCATAATAACTTATATAGAATATACTTATATATTAACGTGCTATTTTTTTCAATATTAATCGGGTTGCTCCGGTATTGCTTTTTACATATTCACCGGCCATCCTCCCGGCAGAGGTATCTTTTAAAAGTTTATTCAACTGCGTTTCGAGTAACACATAATTAGAAACAGAAAAAGCTCCTCCAACAGCAATCAACTTACGTGCTTCGCGAAACCGGTGATAATTAGGACCAAACACAACGGGCACACTCCATACAGCTGCTTCAAGCGTATTGTGAATACCGACACCAAAACCGCCACCAATATAAGCCACATTAGCATAACGATAAATGGACGACAGTATACCGATAGTATCAACCACCAGACAACTGGTGTCCGTCAAATTGGCCTCTGCAGCTTCCGAATATCGAACGAACCGACCGTCGAGTAGTTTGGACATTTCGAGTATATGCGCTTCATGGATTTCATGCGGCACTAAAATCAGTTTTACATCGGAATGCAAGTTAAGATAGCGTACCAACAGTTCCTCATCCTTAGGCCAGGTACTTCCAGCTACAATTACCTGCTTTCCTTGTACAAACGACTCAATCAACGGTAACTCTTTGGCTTGTTGACAAAGATCATAAACGCGATCAAAACGAGTATCGCCAGCAACCGTTATTTTTGAGAAGCCATGCTTCGCCAGTAGTTCTAACGAACTCTGATCCTGCACAAAAATGTGTTTGAACGATTTCAATAGATTGAGATACCAACCACCATACCACTTGAAGAATATTTGTGTTGGCCGAAAAATAGCCGAGATAGAATAAACAGGCACTTTAGCCGATTGCAAAGCCATCAGATAATTAGGCCAAAACTCATATTTTATAAAAATGGCTTTAGTCGGTTTTACCAACTTCACAAAACTACTGGCAGCATAAGGTGTATCCAAAGGAAGGTAAGACACGATATCAGCTCCAACATAATCTTTTCGTACTTCATAACCCGAAGGAGAGAAAAAAGTCAACAGAATTTTAGTGCCAGGTTTTTCTTTTTTCAGTTGTTCAATGACCGGACGTCCTTGCTCAAACTCTCCCAACGAAGCAGCATGAAACCAAACATAACGTGAGCCCGGCACTATTTTTTCTTTCAAAAGAGCAAGAGCCTGGTATTGTCCGTTGCGGATCAAACGCGCTTTGCTGTTGAAAAGTGATGCAATAGAAATTGCAATTCCGTAAAAATAAATGCCTATTGAGTATATATATTTCATCATTCCGAATCCCCGCAAAGGGATTTAATTACCAGATATATTATAATCTTACAAAGATTGCTTGTTCTTTATCCTTGCCAACGCTCTTTTTATGGATTTGGAGCAAAAGAAAAGGCATTTCAAATGGTTTTGAAACGCCTTTTTAAGGTTTTAAAGTCAGAATTATTTTCTGATACCCAACTCTTTAATAATTGCACGGTAACGTGTAATATCAACATCTTTCAAATAATTGAGCAGACGACGACGTTTACCTACCAAAATTACAAGAGCGCGTTCTGTACTATAATCTTTTTTGTTTGACTTCAAGTGTTCAGTCAAATGGTTAATACGGTACGAAAACAATGCTATCTGACCTTCAGAAGAACCAGTATCAGTGTTAGACTTTCCGTATTGACCAAAGATTTCTTGCTTTTTCTCAGCTGTTAAATACATGATAATTTATTAAAAATAAATATTTTAAAATACAAACTTAGCAATGCACACATCGCAAAACTACATATTTGATTTTGAGCTTGCAAAGATAGGTATTTAATTTTAAATACCCAAAGTCATCATTCTTTTTTTCTGAAAACGACATCTCGCAACGACCGATCTGCCCATTTCATTGGTTTCTTCTCCATCCAAAGAAAAAGAATAGCCGTCATGCTTACTCCAACAACAGAGCCAACTAACAAATCCAACATAAAATGTTGTGACAAATAAACTCTGGAGAATCCAACCAGGACCGCTAAGACAAAGTAAACAAAGTGCAACCAGCGTTTTTGTGTAAAAAAAGCAAGAACCAGAAAAAATGCAAAAGCAGCCGTAGTATGACCCGACGGAAAACTATTATGCGAATATAAATGAGCACCCGCTATTTTATGTAATTCAATTTTCGGAAAATTCTCAGCAAAATATTTAACCGGTCGAGGTTCATCCCAGATACGCTTCATTATTTGAACAACCAGACCAGTTGAAAGCTGTGTTGCTAACAGAATAAGAGCTATCCGATATTTATAAAAAAGAAGTACTACAATTACAAAAAAAGGAACGTTACCACCAACCTCGGTATAATATTTAAAAAAAATATCTCCGGCCTCAGTATAATGAGACGCCATCCACAGATGTAAAGAAGCCTTATCGCAGAATATCACGAGTGACGTAACAACCAATACAAATAAAATATATGGAATGTAAAATGCAGAATATTGTTTGAAGTGCTTCACAATAATTAATTCAATGAATATAAGAGAGCAAATGGATAGATGACCGGACAAAGCAAAGAATAATCAGTTACAAATCATATTCTTCGGCTTCTTAATATTTCTCTTTTCCCAGGCGGACCCGGCAAACGATCCACAAGAAATCCGGCAGTTTGCATAACACGACGGACAATACCCTTGGAACAATATGTAGTTAGAATAGCTTCAGGACTACAATGGCTGTATATTTTTTCAAATAATGCCTCACTCCACATCTCAGGTTGTTTCTCCGGTGAAAAAGCATCAAAATAAATCACATCATACATTTCATCAAGATCAAAGATCGTAAAATCTGCTTGCATTTTTTGTAATAAAAAAAACGCTGTAATTTGAACTTTAGTATTCCAGGGCGAAGTATGTAACAGTTCAAACTCTTTTTGTAAGTCCGAAAATCGATTTTCTACATAATTAAGTTGCAAAGCCTGCTCTACTTCCACCGGATATTTTTCAAGTGAAGTATAATAAACCTTCTTTCCCGTCTTCCTAGCCTCCATCAAAGTCAAGAAGGTATTCAAACCCGTACCGAATCCGATTTCCAATACTCTGATTTCGGATTTATTACATTGTTTAAAGCCCGAATTGATAAAAATGTGTTGTGATTCCTGTACAGCTCCGTGGGTAGAATGGTAACACTCATCTATTGTAGGTACAAAAAGGGTATGAGAGCCATCTTCTGTAATAAATAATTCTGAATACATACTACATGATTATCTGTCGGCAAAAGTAGTCAAAATTACTATTCAAACAAAGCAGCCACCATTCAGAAAAGAGTGGTGGCTGCTAAATTATAAATTTATAACTGTAAAACAGAAATTACAGATTACAAATCATACACTTTAATAGTTAGTTTTTTCTACTTCGAAATAAGCCTGTGGATGTGCACAGGTAGGACAAGCTTTTGGAGCCTCTTTACCAATATGAATATGACCACACTCACGACATTGCCAAACAGTTTCTTCTTCGCGGGAGAAAACGGTTCCGGTCTCTACACGAACCTGCAATTTACGGTAACGTTTTTCGTGCTGAGCCTCTACAGCTGCAATTTTACGCCACGTAGCAGCAATATTGGCAAAGCCTTCAGCTTCGGCCACATCTGCGAAATGAGGATATAAGTCACTCCATTCTTCATTTTCGCCGTCGGCTGCTTCTTTTAGGTTTTCGGCAGTAGTTGAAATTATGCCGGCAGGATAAGACGCCGTGATTTCTACAGCACCACCTTCCAGGTAGCTGAAAAATTTCTTAGCATGTTGCTTTTCCTGATCTGCTGTTTCCAGAAAAATAGCAGCAATTTGTTCAAAGCCTTCTGTTTTTGCAACTTTAGCGAAATACGTGTAACGCATACGAGCCTGACTTTCGCCCGCAAATGATTTAAGCAAGTTCTTTTCGGTTTCTGTACCTTTAATACTTTTCATAATGTTGATATTTATTGATGATTAGTTATTTCATAAATTCAATTGAACCGAACAAAGATAAGAAAAATAGATTACAAAATAAAAATGATTCCAATCTTTATTTTGACCCATTTTCAACAAATAATTCTCAATGAATGGTTCAAAGTACCAATATTCTTTTCCAGCAGCTAAGACACTCAATAAATCCAAATGATGATTTAAAATCCGTATCTTTGCATCCTAAAATGACAAACTACCGATTACAAACTTCTTACTAAAATATGATTAGTTACCTCCAAGTAGAAAATCTCACCAAGTCGTTTGGTGATAATCTGCTTTTCGAAAATATATCGTTCGGCATCTCCGACAACCAGCGTGTAGCCTTAATAGCCAAAAACGGAACCGGCAAAACAACTCTACTCAACATCATTGCCGGCAATGAGGATTATCAGGGCGGAACCATTTCGTTTCGCCGCGATTTACGCGTAGGCTATCTGGATCAAAATCCTGATTTTCCGAAAGAGCTATCGGTAATTGACGCTTGCCTGCGTACCGACAATGAAGCCGTTCGGACTATTGCCGCCTATGAACATTGCATGATGTCTGAAGATCAGGAAGGACTCGACGAAATTCTGGCTAAGATGGATTTGCACAAAGCATGGGATTATGAAACCCGCATCAAACAAATTCTGGGCAAGCTGAAGATTACCAATTTTGAACAATTAATCAGTGAACTCTCCGGCGGTCAACTGAAGCGCGTTGCGCTGGCCAATGTATTGATTGCCGAACCGGATTTACTAATTTTGGATGAACCTACCAACCACCTCGATCTGGAAATGGTGGAATGGCTCGAAGATTTTCTGAAACGCTCTAGCATGTCCTTGCTTATGGTGACGCACGACCGTTATTTTCTGGATCGGGTATGCACCAGCATTATGGAAATAGACCATCAGGCTCTTTATCAATACAACGGAAATTACTCTTACTATCTGGAAAAAAGACAGGAACGGATTGAAAATTTCAGCGCCGAAACCGAGCGAACAGTGAATTTATACCGCAAAGAGTTGGACTGGATGCGTCGACAACCACAAGCCCGTTCGCATAAATCGAAATCACGGATTGATCGGTTTAGTGATATTGAAGACCGCGCCAAACAACGCCGCAACAATGATTCGGTGCAACTGGACGTAAAGGCAAGCTACCTTGGATCAAAAATTTTCGAAGCAAAATACATTTCGAAAGCATACGGCGATTTGAAGATTTTAGATAACTATTATTACAACTTTGCCCGCTACGAAAAAATGGGCATTGTAGGTAAAAATGGAACCGGGAAGTCTACTTTTTTAAAAATGCTGCTAGGCGAAGTAAAACCCGACAGCGGATCGTTCGACGTAGGTGAAACAGTGGTATTTGGATATTATAGCCAGGACGGACTGGCTTTCGACGAGCAAATGAAGGTGATTGATGTAGTGCAGGACATTGCCGAAGAAGTAGATCTGGGCAATGGAAAAAAAATGTCGGCTTCACAGTTTCTCCAGCACTTTTTGTTTACTCCCGAAACTCAGTATAATTACGTATACAAGCTCAGTGGTGGCGAGCGCCGCCGACTTTACCTTTGTACCGTGTTGATGCGCAATCCAAACTTTTTAGTGCTGGATGAACCAACCAACGACCTGGATATTATGACACTAAATGTATTGGAAGAATATCTCCAATCGTTCAAAGGTTGTGTCATTGTGGTAAGTCACGACCGGTACTTTATGGACAAGGTAGTGGACCATTTGCTGGTATTTAAAGGCAATGCCGAATTGAAAGATTTTCCAGGCAATTATACCGATTACCGCGAATGGAGCGAATTAATGGAGGAGCAGGAACGCGAAGATAAAAAAAACGAACACAAAAAAGCCTCTCAAAATAAAAATGCTGTTTTAGAAACAAAGGTTGAGGTCAAAGTACCTGAACGAAAAAAATTAAGCTTCAAAGAAAAACAAGAGTTTGAAGCATTGGAAAAAGAAATTCCACTACTTGAGTCAGAAAAAGCAGACATTGAAAACCTGCTTGCCTCGGGAACACTCAACAGTGATGAAATCATAAAAACTTCGCAACGTCATGCAGAGCTTAGTGATTTAATTGACGAAAAAACTATGCGATGGTTAGAACTGAGTGAACTTTAATTAAAAAAACAGTCTCACCACTTTATGTGGTCAGACACCTTATTTACCCCTCCGACCACCTTATTTACGTGGTCAGAGACCTTTTTTAGGGAGTATTCACGGAACTGTGTCTCACATTATTTTTTCGAAGAGAGGAATTATACCTGCCTTTTAAGATATTTCCAGTAGTGTGACAAGGGTGGCTAGGGACGACGCCACTTGTTTACCCTTGTCATACTGCGGGTGAATATCTTTTCTTTGCGGGTAAAATTCACGTCTGCGCAAGGCTTATTCGTTGTTCAAATTTAATACTTAATTGAGAAAAAATCAAGTTCCAACCGGTGACTTTCCCTTTTGGTGAACGATTAATTTCACGTATAACTAAGTAAATAAGCTTTTTAATTGCCATATCAGAAGGAAAACTTCCTTTAGATTTTGTTACTTTTCGCATCTGTCTGTGTACGTTTTCAATAGGATTTGTAGTGTACATTAATCTACGAATGTCCTTTCCAAAGTCAAAAAACGAGCTAAGTTTGTACCAATTCTCCTGCCAACTCTTCACGGCTATGGGATATTTTTCGCCCCATTTTTGAGTGAATTCTTCTAATTTTATTTCTGCACCTCCTATGTTAGCACAGGAATATATGGCTCTCATATCATTTACTAACGGCTGGTAATCCTTTGCCGCAGCATACTTGAGTGTGTTACGAACCTGATGTACAATACAACTTTGAACCACCGCTTGCGGAAATATGGAGCTTATGGCATCCGAAAAACCTTTCAGATTATCGGTACAAGCAATCAGTATGTCTTGCACTCCTCTTTGTTGTAAGTCTTGCATTACGCTCAACCAAAAACTTGCCGATTCGCTGTTAGACACATAGATACCCAGTAACTCACGGTGACCTTCCATATTAACAGCAAATACGTTATACAAGGCTTTAGTTATTACCGTCCCATTTTCTCTAACTTTATAATGTATGGCATCAAACCAGACAATAGCATACATGTAATCTAAGGCACGGGATTGCCATTGTTCTAATTCGGGTATGATTTGATCCGTTATTTCACTCAATTGACCCGGAGAAAATGACAAGCCGTAAATCTCTGATAAAAACTTTTTTATGTCTGAATAACTCATTCCTTTGCCATACATAGACAGAATTTTATCACAGATATCATCGCCTATTACTATTTGACGCTTGGCTACTATCTCTGGAACAAAACTGCCTTCTCTATCTCTGGGAGTAACTAACTCAAATTCTCCTGAACTACTTTTTACTGTCTTGCTTGTCAGACCATTGCGCTTGTTGTTAGACTCTTGATTTAAATGGGCCTGTAGTTCAGCGGATAAAGCTGTCTCTAAAAAGTGTTTCAATAACGGCGTGAAAATTCCATCTTCACCTAAATACTGCTTCTTTTGATAAAGACCTTGAATGGCTTCACGCTCAAAGTCTGAGTAACTAAATTCTTTTTCTTTTTTTACGTCTCCGGACACCTTTTTTACGTGGTTCGACACCCTTTTTAGGTCTCCGGACACCCTTTTTACGTGGTCAGAGACCTTATTTACGTATCCAGACACCCTTTTTACGTGGTTAGAGACCTTATTTACGTATCCAGACACCTTTTTTACGTGGTTAGAGACCCTTTTTACGTCTCCGGACACCTTTTTTACGTGGTCCGACTAGTATCTCGTCCCAACTCTCGTTTTTTAAGTCATCGTTTTTTGCCCCTTTTCTTTCAATATACCATATTTATGGTATATAAAATGCCCTATCCGCGTTATTGTAAAACAATGAAATACCCTGTATCTTTGCATCAGTAAAACAAACAAACTCATTAAAATTTAAAATTATGGCAAAAATAGCAAAACAATTGACCGAATTAGTCGGCAACACGCCACTTTTACAACTAACAAACTACAGTACTCACAGAAACCTTGAGGCAACTGTAATCGCCAAATTGGAATCATTCAACCCGGTAGGTTGTGTAAAAGAGCGCATCGCTTTGGCTATGATTGAAGATGCTGAAGAAAAAGGAATTTTAAAACCCGGTGTGGAAATTATTGAACCCACCAGTGGAAATACCGGCATTGGTCTGGCATTCGTAGCTGCTATTAAAGGATATAAACTTACGCTGACTATGCCCGAAACTATGAGTGTAGAACGCCGTAACTTACTGAAAGCATTTGGTGCCAATATCGTACTTACCCCCGGTGCAACCGGTATGAAAGGTGCTATCGCCCGTGCACTGGAACTACAGGCCGAAATTCCCGGTTCATTTATTCCTCAACAATTTGAAAATCCTGCCAATCCAGAAATTCATCGTAAAACAACCGGTGAAGAAATATGGCGCGATACCAATGGCAAAGTAGACATTTTTGTGGCCGGCGTAGGAACCGGTGGAACTGTAAGCGGCGTAGGTCAGGCATTAAAAGCTCACAACCCTAATGTAAAAATAGTTGCTGTAGAACCATCTGACTCTCCTGTACTTTCCGGAGGTACATCCGGCCCTCACAAAATACAAGGCATTGGAGCAGGTTTCATTCCTAAAACTTACAACGCTGACATAGTTGATGAGATTATTCAGGTTAGTAATGACAATGCCATTCTCACTTCTCGTCAGTTAGCAAAAGAAGAAGGTTTGCTGGTTGGAATCTCTTCGGGTGCTGCTGCTTATGCCGCTACTCAATTGGCTCAACGTCCGGAAAACAAAGGCAAAGTAATTGTGACTTTACTACCCGATACAGGCGAACGCTATCTCTCAACATTACTTTACGCTTTTGAAGAATATCCACTATAATATAAGGAATAAGAGGCAAGAAGTAAGAAGCAAGTAATTTGCTTTTTCCATTCTTGCCTCTTAATAAAAATAAAACTCATATATCCATACCGTTTGAAATTAAGATGACTCATCAAATTTCGATGCTTACCTCTTATTTTCTTACCTCTTACCCCTAAAAAATATGTCTGAAAACAAATTGAAATTTGAAACACTGCAGGTGCATGCAGGTCAGGTAGTAGATGGAACAACTCATGCCCGTGCTGTACCCATTTACCAAACAAGTTCGTATGTGTTCGATGATGCTGCAGATGGTGCAGATCTTTTTGCACTTCGCAAATTCGGCAATATCTACACTCGTTTGATGAACCCCACAACTGACGTGTTCGAAAAACGTATCGCGGCACTCGAAGGTGGAGTAAATGCATTGGCCACTTCGTCCGGTCAATCGGCTCAATTTATTGCTCTGAATAACATTGTGCAGGCTGGCGACAATTTTGTTTCCACTTCGCACTTATACGGAGGAACTTACAATCAGTTTAAAAATCAATTTAAACGACTGGGCGTAGACGTACGGTTTACTCCAAGCGACGAACCCGGCGAATTTGAGAAACTGATTGACGAAAGCACCAAAGCACTTTATCTGGAAACTATCGGAAATCCTGATTTAAATATTCCCGATTTTGAAGCGATAGCAGCTGTAGCCGACAAACACGGCATTCCGCTTATTGTCGATAATACTTTCGGAGCAGGCGGATACCTTTTCCGTCCGTTAGAGCATGGAGCAACCATCGTTGTGGAAAGTGCTACCAAATGGATTGGCGGCCATGGGACTTCGCTGGGTGGAGTTATCGTTGACAGCGGTAAATTCAATTGGGGCAACGGAAAATTTCCTGCATTCACTGAACCGACAGACAGTTATCACGGATTGATATTTTGGGATGTATTTGGTTTCAACGGACCGTTCGGTAATATCGCATTCAACACCCGTGCCCGCGTAGAAGGTTTGCGCGACTGGGGAAATACCATCAGCCCGTTCAATTCCTTCCTGCTGTTGCAAGGATTGGAAACGCTTTCTTTGCGTGTGGAACGTCACGTCGAAAATGCATTGGAACTGGCTGGCTGGTTAGAAAAACACCCGGCCGTAGAGTATGTCAACTACCCCGGTTTAAAAAGTAGTCCGTATCATACTTTAGCCAATAAATACTTGAAAAAAGGTTTTGGTGGTGTACTCTCTTTCAAACTGAAAGGTGACCCTAAAAAAGCAGACAGTCTGATCAACAATTTAAAATTGATCAGTCACTTAGCCAATGTAGGTGATGCTAAAACATTGATAATTCATCCGGCAGCCACTACACATGAGCAACTTTCACCCGAAGCTAAAATTTCGTCAGGTGCATTCCCCGGACTGCTTCGCATCTCTGTAGGGATAGAAAATATAGCTGACATTAAAGCTGACATAGAACAAGCCTTCGCTGCTATTTAAACTTGGAAATTATGAAATCAGGATTTATAAATATGTGTATGCGGTATACCAGTTACAACAATAACCGGTCGGCTCGCGATATAGCTATTTGCACCTGATTTTATAAATCAACAAAATAGAGAGACAGCTGACCAGATTTTTGATCAGCTGTTTTTTTTGCATAACCTAAACTTCGAAATTTCTCTTTTCTTATATTAAATCAAAGATTACTTATTTAGTTATTTTGTATAGATTAAATTGTAGTTTGAATATTTGTTTGTGCTACCTTTAAAATGCATTCCAAGTGATTGGCGTGCATTTTTTATTTTAAAGATGTCAAAGTTGTTAACAATATTCGTGTGTCTGTCAACCCCTGATAATATTAGAGTAAATACATAGGACAAAAGACAATTATAAAATCATTACATCTTTTCTGTAATTATGTTGAAATTAATTTGATTATTAATTAGAATGGGTTTACCTTTACAATCAAATTTATCTGGTCACAAATTTATTTATTTTGATATGCATTTATTAGTTACAGGTATAAATTTCAAGACGGCAGATGTTAGCATAAGAGAAAAATTACACTTCTCTAATGAATTGGCTATAGAGGCTTTAAACCAGCTCAAAGATTACGAATCCATTGATGGAAACGTCATTTTATCAACTTGCAACCGCGTCGAAATTTATTCTTCAGTAAAAGATGTTGAAAAAGCATCTGCCGACATTAGCGGATTTATCAGCAAATTTCACAACCTTCCGCAAGAGATACTTCAGCCTGTGATTTATCAAAAAAACTGTCAGGATGCCGTTGTTCATTTGTTTAAAGTAACATCGAGCCTCGACTCTATGGTACTGGGCGAATACCAGATTCAAGGTCAGGTTCGTGATGCCTACTTTCATGCACAAGAAAATAACTCAACCAATGGATTATTGAACAAAGTGTTCCAAACGGCCATTCAGATAGGCAAAAAGGTGCGTTCCGAAACCAAGATAGGCGACGGATCGGTGTCAGTAGCCACTCTGGCAGTGGACGTCATCAAACAAATACTTGGAGATCAAAAGGACCTGAACATACTGCTGCTGGGTGCCGGAAAAATTTCGAACCTAACGGCTAATTACCTGCAAGAGCAATTTGCCAACTGCAATATCACTTTTGCCAACCGTTCGGGAGCTGCTAAAATAGCAGAGCGTCTTCAGGCCAAAACCATTGAATATTCACAACGTTTCGCTGCCATCGCCGAAAATGATGTGATCATAGCCTCTACCAGCGCACCGAATTTTATTGTTTGCCGGCATGAAATCAGTCTGATGGAAGAACAATTACAAGGCAAAACACGTATCTTCATTGATCTTTCCATTCCCCGAAATATTGATCCGGACATCAACAAAATAGAAAACTGCTTTGTCTATTCTATCGACGATATCAATAAAATGATAAACTCCAACCTCGACAAACGCAATCTGGAAGTGACCAAAGCTGAAAAAATAATTCAGGACATTTCCGAAGATTACTTCGAATGGTACTCCAAGCAATTTATCATGCCCGTGATGGCAGAAATAAAAAAAGGGTTGGTAGTTTTAAAACAAAGCACACTGGATCTTTATGAACCATTCACCAATAAACTGGACGATAGTCAGCAAGAGGAATTGAACAAACTCATGGATTCCTATTCCAACCGCATTATCCGGGTCATCATGTCCAACCTGCGAAAAGCAAGTAGCCGGGAGGAAATGATCTCTATCACCCAAACATTAAAAGATTCATTCAGCATAGATATTCCGGAACATGAGTAAGAAATTCATTGTTGCTACACGCCCCAGCCTTTTGGCTTACACTCAAACTCAACAAACGGTTGAACTGCTGAAAGCTAAAAATCCGGAATGCGAATTTGAAATCGTAAAGATTTCAACTCACGGTGATGCTGTGACCAACAAGCCTCTTACTGCATTTGGAGGAACCGGAGTTTTTGTCAAAGAACTGGAAAACGCCATTTTGGAAGGCAAAGCTGATTTTGCCATCCACAGTCTGAAAGATGTACCAACCATTCAACCTGATAAATTAATGCTCGCCGCTTTCCCTACAAGAGAAGATCCTCGCGATGTTCTCTTGATCAGAAACGGACTCGGCATAAATGAACTGAATGATCATTGCATCATTGGAACAGGTAGTCCGCGCCGCATGGTGCAAATAGCCGAACTAAAACCGACAGCTACTTTTGCCGATTTGCGGGGAAACATTGATACACGATTAAGAAAACTCGACGAAGGCCAATACGATGCCATTGTACTTGCTGCTGCCGGACTGAACCGCCTGGGAAAACAAATTGATAAAAAAGCGTTTCTTCCCGTCGACCTATGCATTCCGTCCATTGGTCAGGGCACGATAGCTGTAGAGTGCAGAAAAGATGACGAAGAAACAATTGCATTACTCAAAACCATCAATAATCAGGATACCGAAACAGCTACAACTGCCGAAAGATCATTTATGAAGACGATTGGAGGAGGGTGCAAGTTTCCGTTGGGAGCCTATGCTACGATTGAAAACGAAACGGTACAACTCTCAGTTATGTTGGGCAATCATCACACACAACAAATTATTCGGTTATCGGATAAAGCTGCCGCTTCGGAAGCTGAAAAATTAGGGATCAAACTGGCTGAAGAAATTATAGAAGTAGCCGACAAGCTGGGAATAGAGATCCTGAAGTAAAGTCGGGAGGTCGGAATTCCGATTCCGACACAAACCGATTCCGACGCAAACTAAGTTCAACAAAGCCATGAGCACATTAACTGGAAAAATAATCATATCAACCCGACCGCTGACCAAAGATGACTCCATCAAAAATCACCTGACAGCAAAAGGAGCTTGTGTGCTTGATTTTCCAATGATCAAAACCTGTGGCGTAGAGCTGACAGTTGAACAAACATCGATGCTTAGAGCCATAAACGAGTACGAATGGATAGTGTTCACCAGCAAAAATGGAGTGACTCATTTTTACAAGCAGTTGAATGAATTAAACATCGACGAGAAAGTAACAGCAAGTACAAAAATTGCTGTTATTGGTAAAAGTACAGGCGAAGAGGTTCTAAAGCACAATAAATCTCCCAATCTGATATCATCGGGAAAAACGTCGGAAGATTTACTCGCCGAAATACAGAAAGAAATTAAGCCCTGCGATAAAGTACTGTTGGCTCTTGGCGAACTGGCAGAGGATAAGCTCGAAAAAGGACTCATCCACAGCTGCATTGTACATCGCATAAATATATATAAAACAATAGAGTTGGAATATACGTCCAATGATATTATTGACCGGATAAGAGATGATCGTTATCAGATGATACTCTTTACCAGTCCATCCGGATTCCGGAATTTCAACAGAATAATGCTTGCAAACAATATAAGCTCCAACATCAGGGCTGCATGTATCGGCAAGACCACAGAAATGGAACTCTTGAAAAACAATTGTTCCCCATTGGTTGTTTCTCCGAAGTCGGATGCAGAGAGTTTTGCAAACGAGATAGAAAAGTACATAGCCTCCCCTAGCTCCTCCAAATGAGGGGAAATTGTTTTGTGAGGCTTTTCAGATCACAATAAAATAACACAGCCGTTCAAAGTCTCCCCTTGGGGATTTCAGGGCTAAAAAATAATAGAATATGTCATTTCCAGTAACAAGACTCCGCCGTCTAAGAAAGAACCCTATCCTAAGAAACATGATTTCTGAAACTTCAATCAGTGTTGACGATTTAATCATGCCTCTATTTGTTTGTCCGGGTACAAACGTAAACAATCCTATTTTGTCCATGCCGGGCAATTCGCAATTATCCATCGATCTTCTATTAGAAGAATGTACCAAAATACTTGCAGTAGGCGTTAAGTCTGTATTACTTTTTGGAATTCCGGAGAGTAAAGACGAAGACGGTCATGTAGCCTGCGAGCATAATGGTATTGTTCAGAGAGCTATCCGCGCCATCAAAGAGCGATTTGGAAATGAGTTGCTGATAGTAGCTGATGTTTGTAACTGCGAATATACAACACACGGACACTGCGGAACCATTGTGGATGGTGATGTGGACAATGATTTGACTCTGGTAACACTGGCCAACCAATCATTATCACTGGCACAAGCCGGTGCCGATGTGATTGCGCCCAGCGATATGATGGACGGACGGATTAAAAAGATCCGCGAAATACTCGACGAAAACGGTTTTAGCCAAACACCCATTATGGCTTACTCTGCCAAATATGCTTCCGGCTTTTATGGTCCTTTTCGCGATGCTGCCGATTCGGCACCAAAGTTTGGCGACCGCCGCAGCTACCAAATGAATCCCGCCAACTCCGACGAAGCTATGCGTGAAATTGCCCTTGACATTGAAGAAGGTGCTGACATTGTTATGGTAAAACCAGCTATGAGTTATCTGGACATTGTTTACAGAGCAAAACAAACTTTCAACATTCCGGTAGCAGCCTACAGTGTAAGTGGTGAATTCTCTATGATAAAAGCTGCAGGAGGTAACGACTGGATAGATGAAGAACGTATTATGATGGAAGTAATACTTTCTATCAAACGTGCCGGTGCTGACATTATCATTACCTATTTTGCGAAAGAAATTGCAGAAGTGTTGAACAGAAAATAAAAAAAGACCCCTAACCCCTGAAGGGGGATTATGCTAGTTTGTCTTCATAATTCCAAATTAATGTTAGGCATATTAAATAGTAACGAATTATAAATCTCCGATTCAACAAATTCAGAGACTAAACATCCTCAGTTTCTCTTTAGGGGTTAGGGGTTGTTTTAATTATCATTTAATCATGAACATCGAAAATAGTAAAAAAGCCTTTAAGCAAGCCTGCGAAGTAATTCCGGGTGGTGTAAATTCTCCGGTTAGAGCCTTTAAAAGTGTGGGAGGACAACCTGTCTTTATCAGTAAAGGTAAAGGTTCAAAAATTACAGACATTGACGGAAACGAATATATCGATTTTATCAGTTCATGGGGTCCTTTAATTCTGGGGCACGCTTATCAACCAATTGTTGAAGCCATTCAACGCACGGCAGAACTGGGAACCAGTTATGGCGCACCCACTTTATTGGAAACCGAGATGGCTGAACTAATCGTGAGCATGGTTCCATCCATTGAGATGGTGAGAATGGTAAGCTCAGGCACCGAAGCAACCATGAGTGCCATCCGACTGGCACGTGGCGTAACAGGTAGAAATAAAATTCTGAAATTTGCAGGTTGTTACCATGGTCATGGCGATAGCTTTTTGATCAAAGCCGGCTCGGGAGCATTGACACTTGGGTTGCCCGATAGCCCGGGAGTTCCCGAAAGCATTGCCAAAGATACACTCACTGCCAATTATAACGATATTGCTTCTGTCGAAAAGATATTTACAGAATACGAGAACCAAATTGCAGCTATCATTGTTGAGCCTGTAGCTGCCAACATGGGACTGGTTTTACCTGAAAAAGGATTTTTGGAAGGGCTCCGCAGAATTACCGAGGAGCATGGGGCTCTGCTTATCTTTGATGAAGTGATTACCGGCTTTAGATTATCACCCGGTGGTGCACAACAGCATTACAGCGTAACACCAGATATTACAACCCTTGGTAAAATAATAGGCGGAGGTTTACCTGTTGGTGCTTACGGTGGCAAAAAATCAATCATGCAACAGCTGGCACCTACCGGACCGGTTTACCAGGCTGGAACATTATCGGGAAATCCATTAGCTATGGCTGCAGGACTGGTAATGCTGAAAACACTGAAAAACAATCCGTCCATCTACCAAGAACTGGAACGTAAAGCAGTTCAGTTAGAAACCGGACTAAAAGAAAATCTTCAGAAGACAGGTGTCAAAGCTGTTATTAACCGTGTTGGTTCGTTGCTAACGATGTTTTTCACCGACCTTGAAAAGATTGAATCATTCGAAGATGTGATGAAATCCGATCAGGGCAAGTACGCTAAGTACTTTAGCATGGCACTGGAAGCAGGTATTTATCTGGCTCCTTCTCAATTCGAGGCAACCTTTATCTCCAATGCGCACAGCGACGAAGATATCGAAAAAGCTATTGAAGCCAGCTATCAGGCAATGATGAAATTATAAATCAAGTATATTCAACAGAGATGACAAAAATAAAAATATTCATAAGTAGTGTTCAATCCGAGTTTGCAAAAGAGCGGATGGAGTTACATGACTATTTGCTATCCGATGCTTTATTGGGTAAATTTTTTGAACCATTTTTGTTTGAGTTACTCCCAGCTACAGATTTTAGTGCAAGTCATGTCTATCTTCGCGAAGTCGAACAAAGTTCTATCTATCTGGGGATCTTAGGTGAATTTTATGGTTTCGAGGATAATGAAGGAGTGTCGCCTACCGAACGTGAATTTGATCACGCCACACTTCATCATAATACAAGATTTGTATTTCTAACTCATCATACTGAAAAAGAAAGGCATAAAAAAGAAAACAACTTTATAAAGAAAGTTCAATCAGCATTAGTTCGTAAGCAATTTTGTAGCACCGAGGAGCTCAAACTGGCAGTTTACTCATCATTAGTCAATTATTTGATTGAAAAGGAAATCATTCGGACTGCTCCTTTTGATGCTTCAACTAACAACAGGGCAACGATTGATAATTTAGATAAAGATAAAATTGTTGGTTTTGTGCGTTTGGCAAATTCAAAAAGAGGATTTCCGTTACCGGAGACATCATCTGCAGAGGAAATTCTGACCCACCTAAACCTTTATAACGAAGGTAAATTGACGAATGCCGCTATATT